>Ga0213861_10003005_pt1 | contig 14092 bp, 14 predicted proteins | sample PICome_4_FD_160110 | JGI IMG/M metagenome (GOLD analysis project Ga0213861, IMG submission 160110) | Coastal seawater microbial communities near Pivers Island, North Carolina, United States - PICO131 | ecosystem: Environmental > Aquatic > Marine > Coastal | place: USA: North Carolina... | reverse complement strand
TATATATTATCCTTTGACCCATCTTGGTCCGAAAGTGACGGTTCTGACGACTTCGCTATTTTACTGATTAAATTAAACAGGGACACTAAAAAGGGCACCATAGTACATAGTTACGCCTTGCCTGGAGCAAATCTAAAGAAGCATATAACTTATATGGCGTATTTAATCAAGAACTTTAATATTGTTTTCATAGTTGGTGACTATAACGGCGGAGTTCAGTTTTTAAACTCATGCAACGAGAGTACAATCTTTAAAAAGAACAATTTAAAATTAAATTTGGTAGATTCCGACTTGGATGACCACCAAGAATACGAGAAAGGCTTAAGAAGTCTAAAAAGACAATATAATAAAGAAACAAACACCTATGTATTTCTTAGGAAGCCGACATCTAAATGGATAAGGTATGCAAACGAGTTATTGCAAGCAGCATTCGATCACAAGAGGATTTACTTTGCTGGGATGGCAATGAATGATGATTACAATAGACAAAGAAAGGCAAAGATACCAATCAAGGATTTAACATTCTTAAGAAATTACGAAAACAAATCTGAACCTTCCAAAATGATTGATTTTGTGGAACATCAAAAAGACATGATGGATTTGATCAAAGTAGAGTGTGCTTTAGTACAAGTTTCAACTTCAACGCAAGGAACTCAAAGCTTTGATTTACCATTAAACCTAAGAAAGCAAAGTGGAGCAGACAAGGCAAGGAAAGACTCCTATTCCGCATTAATACTTGGCAATTGGATGATGCATATATTCTATGATATGATGGATGATAATATCGCCACCAACCAAGAGACATTCACCCCTATGTTTTTAGATTAAAATGAAAGATAATTTTAAAATATTAGACAGAACTATACTTGTAATAGATTTCGTACCATAAAAATGTCCAAAGTCAAACTTTTAAAAGTTATAACTTTAACTTTATACTTTTGAGTGTATAATCTTTTATGGCAAAGAGGAAATATACAAAAAAATCAGACTACTGGGGTAAATTCAATAATAAAGAAGAATTGAAACCTAGTCAACCACAAGAAGACTTTTCTCCAGACATGATGGGGGACCCTTTTTATACTTCTGATGCGTCTTATAATTCTAATTCTAACGCGGCCTGTTCAAGGGTCACCTCTTCTGGCAAAGGCGCTACTAGGTTTAATAGAGCTGCATATAATGTTAAACCAGATAGGTTTTCAAGCATAAGAGGGGGTCTTCTGCCATATGATTATGCTTCAGATGGGGTTAACGTAAGGGACGCTATAGAACTTTGCCAGAAAGCATACGCCAATGTTTCAGTATTCAGGAATGCTGTAGACATTATGTCGGAGTTTGCTAATACCGACTTATTTTTAGAGGGAGGAACAAAAAAAAGCAGGGACTTCTTTGAGGAGTGGTTTAAAAAAATTAACCTAAGCAACCTTAAGGATCAATACTTCAGGGAATATTATAGAAGTGGAAATATATTTTTGTACAGGCTGGATGGCAAGTTTAAGGCTGACGACTTTGCGGAACTGATTAAATCAATTGCCCCAACTAACGGAGCAAAAAACAAAGTACCTATACGTTACATATTGATGAATCCTTATGATATTGTAGCTACTAGAGCTTCAGCTTTCAATGACGGGGCTTATGAAAAAATACTTTCTGAGTATGAAATGTCAAGACTTCAGAACCCATCGACAGAGGAAGACAAGGAAATATTCGATTCTCTTCCTGAAGATGTAAAAGAAAGTGTTAAAAGGGGAAATTATAATACCGACGGTTTAAAAATCAAACTAGACCCTATGAAGGTGTCTCATTCTTTTTACAAGAAACAAGATTATGAACCTTTCGCTATACCTTTTGGTTATCCAGTACTTGAAGACATCAACGCTAAGATGGAACTCAAGAAAATGGACCAAGCTATTACAAGAACAATCGAAAACGTAATATTGCTTATAACGATGGGCGCTGAGCCAGATAAAGGCGGTATTAACGCACAAAACCTAAACGCCATGCAAAGCTTGTTCAAAAACGAGAGTGTGGGAAGAGTATTAGTTTCAGATTACACAACAAAAGCAGAGTTCATTATCCCAGATTTAAATAAAGTACTCGGTTCTGAAAAATATAAAGTTTTAAACGAGGATATTAAACAAGGTCTTCAAAATGTTATTGTTGGTGAAGAGAAATATGGAGCTACCCAAGTAAAGGCTCAAATATTCATCGACAGACTTAAGGAAGCGAGAAATGCTTTCCTTGCGGACTTCCTTCAAAAAGAAATGAAGAGGGTTTCAAAGGAGTTGGGCTTCAGATCTTATCCGACAGCCGTGTTTAAAGATATCGATATGAGAGACGAAACCCAATTGATGAGAGTATCTACAAGACTTATGGAGCTTGGAGTTATTACCCCTCAACAAGGCATGGAAATGTTTAATACAGGAAAATTTCCAAAGCCTGAAGATCTTTCACCAGCTCAAAAGAAGTTTATTGAAGAAAGAGAAGAGGGTTTTTACAACCCTATTGTTGGGGGTGTCCCAATGATTGAATCTCCAGACTCCGAAGTTAATCAGGGTCCCAATGGACAGGCTGGCAGACCAGAGGGAACGTCTGGAATACCGCAAGAAAATTCTCAAGCGCAATATTCAAGGAAAAACATTCAATCAACAATAGAGGAACTCGAGACCGCTAGAGCAGAGATTAAAAAGGTTATGAGAAAGGAATTAAAAATAAAAAGATTCACAAAAAATAACGAAAATATGCTTGATAGTCTATGCGAGGCAGTAGTTTGTTCCACAAACATTGAAAATTGGACCCAAACGGCTCTTTCTTGTGTATCTAACCTGGAAGAGATTCAAAAACTTAATGTGCTGCCTGAAATTTTAGAAATATCAGCTAAGCACGAACTAGATAATTACTCAGCAGCAATTTTATATCATAGTAATGAAAAGAAAGAAGAAGAGCGAGCCTAACTATAAGTATACAGCTACATTTGAAGCGGAAGTCTTCTCTTGTGATATCGGCGGAGGGTCCTTTATATCTAAGGCTTCTTTAGACAATTTAGAGTCTCTTATTCCTGGCGGCGTAAACTTCGAAGATAATATTGATCTTCTTGGAGTAGCCTTTAATGCTGCAGTGGTGAATAAATTCAATAAAAATGGCGACGGGATAGATTCTAAAACAGCCATTGAGTATACAAAAAACTTTGTACATAAGCCTACAAACATAGAGCACGATAAAGATAAAATCGTAGGCCATATTGCTAGCGCAGGTTGGAGCGAATACGGAACAAGTAGAATCATGGAAGCTGAAGAGCTTGAAGGTTATACCAAACCATTTAACATTGCTCTTGGTGCTTTAGTCTACAAATCAGCGAACTCAACATTTGCAGAAGCTATAGAAAAATCAGTTGATCCTAGGGAAGGTATGTATCACAGCATATCGACAAGCTGGGAGGTTGGTTTCTCTGATTTCGTTCTCGCTGTTGGTAGCGAATATCTCGAAGAGGCCAGAATTATATCTGATCCAGACGAGATGGAAGAGATGATGGGTTGCTTGCGTTCCTTTGGTGGATGTGGCAAAACAGATAGTGGCGAGGTAGTAAATAGGCTTATTACAGGAAAGATTTATCCATTGGGGATTGGTTATACTACCAATCCAGCGGCAGACGTCAAAGGCATTTATATGAAGCCTGATAATGAAAACCCCATTGTAATAAAAGACAAAAGAGATAAAAATATTTCACAAAGTGAAAAAACTAATGTAAACCTTAAAAAGAATAATTCTATGGAAACCGAAAAAGTTATCGACGAACTGAAGGATCTTCTGGCCGACAAGAAGTTCTCACAGGAAGCAATCGCCTCCATGACTAGCACCTTTGCTGATGCTATCAAGGAAAAAGACGAGGAATTCCGTGCAGAACTTACCAGAGCACAAGAAGAAAAAGAGGCTGTAGCCACCGAACATGCGGAACTTAAATCTTCAGTCGAAGAATTAAAGTCTAAATTCGATGAAGCACAGACAAAAATTGCCGAATTTGAGTCAGCACATAAAGCTGAACAGGCAGTTGCTCGTTTCAACGAGAGAATGGACATTCTGGATCAAAAATTTGATCTTGAAGACGAAGACAAGGAGTTTCTTGCTAAAGAACTTAAAGATATCGACGCAGCAGAAGAGGCTTTCGCCTCATTCGAAGAAAAGCTCGTTGTACTCTGGAAGCACAAGAGCAAGGAAGCCAAAGCTGAATTTGAAAAGCAAGTAGAGGCTCGCATTCAAGAAGAGGTAGAGAAAAGAATTTCTCGACCAGCTTCTGAGCCAACAGAAGAAGCTGTCGCAAGCAAAACCGAAGAGGAAATTCTTGACGGAGCAGAGACAACCGAAGCCGCCATTGCAAACTCAAACGAAGGTTCTTCACGCGCCGAACAAACAATCAAAGAAAAGTTTTCTGCAGCTTTTGATCGCAGTAATATCGAAATTTCTTAATAATTTAACAAAAAAATAAAATAATATGTCACTTAGAATTCTACCATTTAGACAATACGACGAGAATGATGTAATCAATCTCTTCGCCCTTGAAGGTGCTAGCGTCAATGCATCCACTACGGATACAGGCGCTGGTGATGCTGGTGTATTTGTTAAGGTCTCCGCAGGAGACTTCGACAAGGACCCAGTTGGTTACTCAGACAATTCTTACCTCGGTAAGACTGATTACCCGTTCATTAAAGCTCAATACCCAAGTGTAAACCTTGAGTGTGCTCCTGCTGCTAGCGGTGAGTCACTTCTTGGAATCACTCTACGTCAAACCGCAAAGGCTGACGAGAACGGCGAGAAGCTTCTTTACAACCCAGTGAAAGCTGAAGAGCTCGGCTCAGTACTTCCAGGACAAGCTGTCCCTGTTGCTACTCGCGGAGTCTTTACTATTACAGCTGCAGCCTATGATGGCGCACTTGTAGTAGGAGGCGGCATCGCACTTGGTGCAGCTGGCAAAGTTGCTGCATGTGCAGCCACTGCAGCCGAAAAAGTAGGTACAGTGATTGGAACTGGCAGCCGTTCAAGCGGAACCATTACCGATTCCTGGGAAGGCGATTACGCAGTTGTTGCTCTTGGTCTGTAATCTTAACAAATAACTAGAAAATATATAAATATGAAAATTTCTCTTAAAAGAACACCAGAACAAATCGAGCTTATTAAAGCTATGGCTTCTAAGAACCGCTCGGTTGCTTACGAAGCACAAGTCGCACTTGCAGAATTCATCGGTCCAGTTATCGCTGAAGTCATCAACAATGCACCAGTAGTCAGTAACCTTTTCACCCCTCTCCAGTTCAACTCTGAGGACAATCCTTCGATTCCGTTGGATCTGTACTATGACGTAACTGATGAGGACTATGTGCAAGTTTATAGCACCAGCGCTGCTGGTGGTCTTCCACAAAACCAGGTTATCCCTACTGTTTCTGAGCTTAAAATCGCAACTTACTCACTTGATACTGCTGTAAGTTTTGATCGTCGTTATGCAGCAAAGAGCCGCATGGACGTAATCAGCAAGACATTCACCCGTATGGCTCAAGAAATCCTTCTTAAGCAAGAGCGTACTTCAGCTAACCTTATCATGGGTGCAGTTGCTGACGCTACTACGAACGGCAAGGATCACGTTTTCCGCGCTACTACGGACGGAACTTTCCTCCTCGACGACCTTAACGAGCTCCTGACACGCGCTAAGCGTATCAACACAGCTTGGAACAAGGGTACTCCAGAAGGCGGACGTCGTGGTATCACTGACATCATGGTCTCTCCAGAGGCAGTTAAGTCTCTTCGTGAGATGGCTTACAACCCAATCAATACCAAAGGTAATGATGACGGATACGGAACTGAAGGCATGCGTTCTTCTGTTTATCAAGCTGGTGGTGGTCTTCCTGACTTCTACGGTATCTCCATCATGGAGGTAAATGAGCTTGGTCGTAACCAGAAGTTCAACACAATCTTTGATACAGTCGCTGGCTCAACTTCATACAGCAAAGCTGATGGAACTGGCGGCGCAGAATTTAACGGAGCTGCTGACGAAATCATGCTTGGTCTTGATCGCGGACGCGATTCCCTCGTTAAGGCAGTAGCCGTCGACGAAGAGAATGGTTCCGAGTTCACTCTGACTGCTGACGATCAGTACAGCATCCGTCAGAAGAAGATTGGTTGGTTTGGTGGCATCGAAGAAGGTCGCATGGTTCTTGATAACCGTGCATTGGCTGGAATCATTGCTTCTAACCTCTAATATAAATTTAAAAAATAAATTTTTAAGGCCACTCTTAACGGAGTGGTCTTTTTTTGTGTAAATATCATAAGATAAACATATTATAGAGATATGGAAGAACAAGAATCAAATAAAATGCATGTATCGTATGGCGTTGAAAGTTCAGACGAATCTGCAGAAATACAAAAAAACCCTATGAAGAAATCATCCAAAAAAACAAAGAATAAGCAAATCAAATCTACTGCTGTAGATAAGGCTGCTGAAGAAGTTAAGGAAAGTGTTGTTTCAGAAGAGAAGCCAAAGAAAAAAGGCCTAGTTGAAGAAATTAATGAAATGAAAGCTAACAACGAAACAAGAACGCCTGAGTTTACAAAGAAAATGGCAGAGCTTGAAACTATCCTAGGTGTTGACGAGATTAACCCATTTGGTACTAATGAGTTGGACATATTTGAAGAGAAGCTCAAGGGCCTTAGTGAGGCTGGGCTACAAGATTTAGCTTATAGGGTTGGTATGAATCCATATCAATCTGGGCCAGTACTTAAGGGGGCGCTTAGAAGCGAATTTAAGTCTTACAATAGAAACAATATGAGAAACGTAATGCCTACAAAGACAAGCGCAATCAAGTTGGACCCTAATAACCCTCAACACGCAGAGACAATTAAAATCTTAGGAGAAATTTAATAAATGGAAGTATTAACAGATATTGCCAGTGAATTAATGGAGAATGAGTTCGATAACGATTCTTGTTTAAATACAGAACCATCAATTCTTTCATGGTTAGAAGCAAACCTTGGTCTTTTAAACAGTTTGATAAATACCTCCTACTGTCTAGAAGGCTCAAATTTGGATTCTGAGGCACAAGCTATATACAAACAAGTATATCTGCACCATTACTACTCCAAGAAGACCAGGAACGCTTTAAGAGGCATTATGGACGCTTCTGCTGCCTCAACAGAAGAGATAGCATCGATTAGCGATGGGGAGAGCAGGGTTACATTCGCAAATAAAAACGAAACAGCGAAAGTAATTAGAGGTTTAGCTAATGACGCGAAGTCTACCTTAAACGATCTTGTTGCTAAATATAATGTATATCAGTCAGAGCCAAGACAGGTATCAGGAATAGATGGTTAAATAATTACTGTTAGCGTTAACGTGTTGTTTTGAACAACAAAAAAGCCCCGCTCTCGCGGGGCTTTTACTTTATAAGTTTTCTTTTTAATTAAGCAGGAAGAGTGAAGATTGGTCTGGTGTTGCCAGCTCCACTACAGATGATACCGTTGTCGGTGTCATCAAGACCTCCAAGTTGTACTCCAAAGGTAAGATCAACAGTCTTATTTGATCCAATGCTAGATGAATAGCTTTCTGAATCTAGAGTAGCTCCTTTAAGGTTCCATATCATTGAATTCGTACCTGAGCAAGATTGCATTGTAACTTGAACCTGTCCTTGAGCACTTGTGCAGCCAGAAATTAGGTTTGCCAAGTTAGCGGCTTCTTGTTCACTGACAATAGCATTAACGCTAAGAGAAGCGTTAACGGGGAAATCTACAACGCGAGCAAATGGGAATTTAGATCCTAGTCTTTCGATTGGTGATCTGGAAAGAGGCAATGATAGGTTAGCACTTTGAAGGTGGAATCTACCAGCACCATCCATCTTAGCCAGTCCTCCGTTTGTATTATCAAAACCTGGGAATGTGATATAAATATCACCAGGTCTCAATGCAGTTGGACCGTCTTGGCCTGTATTTCTAGGTCTAAGAAGATTAACTGTTTCCCCAATTGGCTCTCCTTCTGAAATATCGATAGCAGGGCTTTCACCACTTGCGTGTAGACTTAAGAACGTATCTCCAGCTATAGTTCCGTTGCTAGAGTTAATGTTAGCAGCTTCAAAAGACACGGTAGCAGTAGGAAGTGCTCCTACAGAAAGGTCAACTGAATAATCGCTCAAGAATGCGTTTCCAATTCCAATAACGCTGTATGGATCTCCGTTTGCAAAAGTAACTGAGTCTTGACCTTCTTCAGAAGTAAGGATATAAAAGTTTCTACCACTTGTTGTCTCTAGGAATCCACTTGGGAACTGAGAGGCTGATGTAACGTCGAAGCCTAAGGCTTTTTCGTTAAAACCATCTCCAACGTAATAGGAGAAGTCAAAATTGACTGTAGGAGCTTCTAGAACGAGAGAGTCAATACGAGCAAGGTTGCCGTACTGGTTTACATCCTGTCTGTTAATACTAAATCCGTAGTTAGCACTCTGAACCCTGATGAGTTCATGGTGGTCTCCAGATGCTGCTGATCCCGCGTCCTTACTGACGTAAAGGGATTCCGATTGATAAATTACTCTGTTTCTTGACATATTTTAAGAATGTTTGATTTTATAATGATTAAGGTTGGACGAACATCGGAGTTGAGTTGCTTCCGCTAACGAAGATGCCGTTGTTTTGGTCTCTTGTTCCACCGATTTGGGTAGAAAAGGTAATGTCAACACTCTTATTAGAACCGATACTTGAAGAGTAACTTTCAGAATCAATTGTGCAACCTTTAAGTAGGATGCTCATTCCTGTTTTGTTAATACCGCACTCTTCAAGAGTTAGTTTAACGTCTCTTCTGTTATTTTCACCACAACCGCTAATCATTGAGGCTAGGTTTTGGGCTTCCATTGTGTTAACAATAGCGTTAACAGAAAGGGTGGCGTTGACAGGGAAATCTACAACCCTTGCAAATGGGAACTTGGAACCAAGTCTTTCGATTGGCGTTCTAGATAAAGGCAGTGATAGGTTAGCGCTCTGAATGTGAAGTCCGTCGTTGCTATTCAAGCTACTAAGAAGATCTCCTTGGAAACTAGAGATGTCAATCTTAATATCTCCTGGGCGAAGAGCTGAAACCAAATCAGCGTCAGAAGCGACTCCATCGGTGTTTGAGTTTCCGCTAGCCCAAGGAAGTTGAATATCAAAACCAAGAGGCTCGCCTATTTCTGGGTCAACAGCAGGTGAAATGATTCCGCTAAAACCAGAGAAAGCTCCTTGTGTTCCAGAAACTGTAGTATCTGCGATAATGTTAGATGCTTCAAAAGATGCAGTAGCCGTAGGTAGTGATCCAACCGAGAGGTCTAGAGTATAGTCAGTAAGGAATGCATTTCCAATACCAATAACGCTATTTGCCGTTTCATTGTTCTCCCTGTTTAGGTTGGCGTCTCTTCCTTCTGGCACCGTAAGGATGTAGAAGTTTTGACCAGAACCAGCAGCTAGGTGACCAGATGCGAACTGACCAGAAAGTGTCTGCGATTGATTCTGAACGTAGAAATCTAAAATTCTTTCGTTGAATCCGTTTGTAGGATAATAACTAACATCGAAGTTTACAGTAGGAGCCTCAAGAATGATAGAGTCAATCCTGGCTAAGTTTCCAAACTGGTTTACATCTTGGCGGTTAATTGAAAATCCGTAGTTAGCACTTTGAACACGGTGAAGTTGCGCGTGATCATAATGAGCTGTTGAGGTTATATCCTTACTTACGAATAAGGCTTCCGATTGATAAATTACTCTGTTTCTTGACATGACGGTATTATTTTAAATGTTTACAGTTGTTTTTGTATATTGTGAAATTATTGGTGCCTAAATCTATGCTGTTGAATTTCAAAATCTATAAATCCTACAAATATATCGTTAGATAATGATTTTCTAGCTCTATCTGTGAGTTTTGATGTTGTAACGTTATTTACATACAACCCATTGCATTTTCCATTTTCATTAACGAGTTCTTTATAGTTGTAGATTCCATCTTTTAGATCGTTGAATTCGTTAAATGGATGTTGGGACATTGGTATTACTGCTATAGATTCATTTTTTGAATCAGCAAAAATAGATAATACGCCATCAAGCATATAGCTATCTTCAGACATAACGGTAGCTGTTATTGTAGTGGTGGTTTCTTCCATACCCCCAAAGGCAAATCCTTTGTTTTGAGATGTGTTGGTATTGAAGAACACGGCGGGAATAACTTGATCGTATGGCTCTATAGGGGAAAGTTGAGAAGGTATTACTCTTGAGTTTATTGTGTATTTATTCTCTACAATTAAATCTTCTTCAGTTTCATTTGCAAAATAAAGATTAAAATCTTTTACTGAGAAATCGCAGTTTACTTCTAGGTTTTCAGAAGGTCCATTCATGAGAACCCTTCCATTGTCGAAGTCTATTGCCAGATCATTTCTTCCGCTCGTTACAGGGTTATAATCTCCTTGGGTTGAGCCGTTTACATTAACTGTCGTTGGTATAATAGCGCCATCTACAGATGAGTCTATTACCCACTGCTTGTAAGGACTACCATAAGCTTTATAATTAGAATCGATTCTATCGTCGGCATAAAACTCTAAATTTACACCAGTATGATTTGTATAAGCCTTACCCTTAGTCAGAAGGTAGTTGTCAAACCAAAGCATAAAAGAATTGGTTAGTTTATGATGATATTGTTCTATCATTTCAGATCGTTAAACTTTTTTTTGTACTTTTTAATTAAAGCAGAAATATAAGGTCTGTTGTTGAATCTCGCGCCTCTGACTCTAGACCTTGCTTGTATAGCTACACCAGATCTACTTGATGCGCTTGATTTATTTAGTAGATAGCCAACCCCAGATATTCCTGTTTCTATGCCTTTCGCCCAACTTCTGCCAGTTGCCCAAGGCATTGGGGTCACAGAAAATATATCTTGAGTAGTTGGCATTGCCACGGTAAACTTTCTGCCTTTAGTCGATTCTCCTGAATCTTTATAACTTATATTTTGGAGTATATCTAATATTGGGTTTATTGGGTTTTCACCCGAATTAAATCCTATAAATGCAAAAAGATTAGAGATGCCGCCTAGTGTGCCGCTCGAATTAGAAGATCCTGAGCCAGCCAATAATTCAACAGTAACGGGATCAGAAAGGAACTCCTGAATCATTTCTTCTTTTATTTTATCAAAGTTTTTTTTAAAAAGTTTATTGTAGTCTTTTTTATTTGTTTTCTGAGACTTTCTTTCTATATTTTTGATTATGCTTTTTGGAATTTTAATCATATTAATCTTTAGCTTCGTCTAAGGGGGTTAGAAAGAATGTATAAAACAGGTTGGACGTTAAGCCGTATGGAGCTCCATCTGTATGTATGCTGAATTTCCTACCGTCGAACTCAACCCTTCTTGCTTCCTGTATAAAATCAAAACCTTCTTTTTTGACTATTATTTTAACTGAACCTTTAGGCATGACAACTTTGATTTGGCTGTTTTCGTTGTTAAATAGCTCTTCTTCAGTTTTTACATAATACACTCTAGCATCAAAAGTGTTAGACAGGGTCTCATACTCAACGCTGTCTCTTTTTCCAAAGTTGTTTCTACCATATATAGAGTTGTATTTTGGATCATGAGCTATCAAAGTCTTTTTGCCATTTTTGTAAACAGTTATTGTTTGGGCAAAAGTTTCATGCAGTTTATTATATAAACGCTCGATTTCTGATTTTTGTGATGTAGATAAAAAGCTTCCCATATTGAAAATTACACTTTTTTTTGTATTATAATAAAGGTTAAAGGTATGAATGCTAAAAAATTTCTAAATGATAGCTCTCATAAAGAGATCACGGGCTTGTTTAAAACGATGCTAATGTTGGTCGAAGATATGAAAAGTGATCATGAATTTCATTACCAAAAACTTTATGAAGAAATACCAAAAAAGTATCATCCTATAATAAAAACAGCTGATCATTTCACTCCTGAAAAATTAGCTTGGATAAGAAAGAGGATTCTTGATCACGGTAACGAATCAGTAAGGAATATGGAAAAAGAAATTGAAAATTTCAAGGTGTCATTTAAATTTAATTAAACAAGGAATATGGAAAAAAAAATATTATACAAGTTCACTATCGATAGAGATGTTGAAAAAACAGTAGAATCCGTCAAAAAAAATAAAAAGACTGGAGAAGAAACTATTACAAAAAGGAAGGTCAAGAAGAAAGAGCCTGTAGAGGTTCAAATCAGAAGGCCTAATAGACGAGAGCTTGAAGAAGCCGAACTTGAATATTCGGTCGAAATGAGTAATTGTATTAAGAAGGGTATTCTTACCAAGGCTATGCTGGGTAAAAAATACAGCGATACTGGGGGTTTGTTTAGTCAAGATGATTCTTCTGATTATGCAAAAATGTATACGGAAGCATTGGAGCTCCAAAACGATTACATGCGTTTAGAAACAATCAAGAAAAGAACAGAAGCCCAAGAAAAAAGATTTAATAAGGTTAAAGCTGACATCGCAGTAAACAGAAAGCAAATCGTTGATTTTGAATCAAACTTCCAATCCTTGTTTGATCATACGGCGGATGTAAAAGCTCAAAACAAAGTTCTTCTTTGGTACTGTCTTTTCTTGACTTATGTATATGACGAAGCTAAAGATAAGTTTATTCCTTATTTTGAAGGCGAAGACTTTAAAGAGAAAACAGATTTCTATTATGAACTAGAAGAGGAGGATGACCCTTTTTATTCAGAATTGATTAAAAAAGTATCTACGACATTGGCATTCTGGTTCTTTAACCAAGCTTCAACACAGGAAGAGTTTGAATCTCTAATTGATAAGGTTGAGAATGGTGAAGAAGAGGAAGAAGTTTTAGAAGGGGCTACCTAGCATTCTTTAATTCTTAGTTGTGAATGAAGAGTTTTACATTTCTATAGCTGGTGAAATATTCGACGGTTATACGAAATTTGATTTCTTTGGTAGAGATTTATACTTAAAACATACAAGTATAAAAGACCAGAGGAATCTTCATTTATATTACGAGAAATACAAAAAAAAGGCTACTGATAAAGGTGTAGAAACTGAGGAATCTATACTTAAAAAAGTTAAAGAAGATGGTCTTTGGGTCGAGGATGACGACCTGAAGATCTCTTCTTTAGAGCTTGAGATCAGAAACCTAAAGAAAACAAGGGAGAGTATGTTTCTCCCCTCTCAAAAGGAAGCGGTCCAACAGACGATTAACAAAAAGAACGAAGAGTGGATTACTTTGCTTAGCAAAAGAAAAGAGATAGTCGGTAAAACGGCGGAAGATTACGCTTCAGCGATGGCTTCAAGTGAGATAGTAAGGTATTTTGTATACGATTCCAAAGAATTAGACAATAACGCTTTTACTCAGGAGGCTTTTGACGAAATGGACGATTCGGAAATGTACCTGTTACAGAAAACTCAATTAGAACTTGCTAAAAAATTTAATGAACTTGACATACAAAAGACTGTTCTGAGGCCGTTCTTTAATTTGTATTTATCTTTTTCTGAGAACCCTAAAGATTTTTTTGGCAAGCCTCTTGTTGACTTGTCAGTTTACCAATTAAAGATGGCTGTCTTTGGAAGGGTTTTCCATAGCATATTTCAGCATGTTGAAAACATACCAGAGGACATTAAAGATGATCCAGAAAGGTTATTGGCATTTTCAGAATCCAAGAGTGATTCAAGCAAATCTAAGAAATTTATAGACGATGATGCTGCGGCCTCAACCGTTTTTGGAGCGACAACACAAGATGTTAAGGACTTGGCTGGTGATAGCACTGAAATATCTCTTACCGAAGAGATAAAGAAGGCTGGAGGTAAGTTATCTATGGAACAAATGATGAAATTGGCTGGTAAATAATTTTACTTTTCGTGTAATACCTTTAAAGGAAAAAAGGTCACCAACATGCCAGAATCAGTATCATTACCGTTAGAAGGAAGATTAGTAAACCAAAGCAAACTTGAAAGACAGGTTGCTGACGTAGCAAAAAAAGCTGGAAGAAATCTAAAGATAGATCTAGGCACTAACGCCAAAGATATAAAATCTTTAGAACAGCCGCTGGGGAGAATAACAGGTCAAGCTGATGAATTTGGCAAATCAATGC
>Ga0213861_10002999_pt1 | contig 14098 bp, 10 predicted proteins | sample PICome_4_FD_160110 | JGI IMG/M metagenome (GOLD analysis project Ga0213861, IMG submission 160110) | Coastal seawater microbial communities near Pivers Island, North Carolina, United States - PICO131 | ecosystem: Environmental > Aquatic > Marine > Coastal | place: USA: North Carolina... | reverse complement strand
AAGTTGAATTTTAGAATAGCATTTCTAACACTACCGTGTTTTTTTAATAAAGTACTTGCTGTTTTTAGATCGATGTCCAACTCTAACATGAGCATCCGAACCCCTCGTTCTACCAGTTTGTTATTTGAAAGCTGCATGTCAATCATTTTGTTCCCCTTTACTTTGCCCAACTGCACCATTGTTGTTGTAGACAGCATGTTTAATACCATCTTTTGTGCAGTGCCTGCCTTCATTCTCGAACTTCCAGTTACAAATTCGGGACCTACAACTACTTCAATCGGAAATTTTGATACCAATGCTAAGGGACTGTTTTTGTTGCATGTAATACATCCTGTAACTATGTTTTCTTGGTTGCATTTTTCTAAGGTTGCTATTACATATGGAGTGGTTCCTGAAGCTGCAATTCCAACAACGACATCCTTGTTTGTAATCCCGTGTTTTTTTAAATCTTTCCATCCTTGTTCTGTTGCATCTTCGGCAAATTCCACTGCATCCCGTATTGCAGTATCACCACCTGCAATTAAACCATGCACTAGATCTGGTGAAACACCAAATGTTGGTGGGCATTCAGAGGCGTCCAGAATTCCCAATCGGCCACTCGTTCCAGCACCAATATAGAAAAGTCGTCCGCCTTCTTTGAGTTGAAGAACGATCGCACTGGTGAGTGTTGCTATCTGGGGAATTCCTTTCTCGATAGCAAAAGCCACTGTTTTATCTTCATTGTTGATGTTTGTCAATACCTCAGTGATTGACATTTTCTCTAAATGATTGTAATTCGAATCCTGTTCGGTTGTTTTTATAAAAGACATGCCTCAAAAATACACTTTTTAAAGTAATTTTTTGAGGCATGTAACGACGATTGTCTGTATTGTTTACTCTGTCAAGCTCAAGGTATATGTAACCGTTTCAGAGATGTTAAAATAGCCCAAAGGAAAATTATCTTGATGGGAGGTGTTTACAATATTTCCAAGTAATGAACTTGGGATTGTTTGAAAAGGCCCCCCTCCATTTTGTCCACTCTGGTTGGTTAGAACTCTAAAATACGTGTAATAATCTTTAGAAACTCCGGACATTTTGATCAAAACATCAGATGGAATTTCAACTTCATCTTCTTGGTAGAAAAAGGAGAAATTATAATCAGAACCGTTAAAAAAACGGTCTTCTATCGATAAATACAAGTTGTTTGAAAAGTCAAATAAATAAAAATTATCCTCCAATGCAGCATCTGAGAATTCTACAATGACCTCTGTTTCATTGCCCGAAAAGAGTGTTTTAGTTCCTTGTTCAACATTGATAAATAAGGGAGTTTTTGTCCTTGTAGCTTTTCCCTTGTAAACTTCATTGTTGTAAGTTACAGACAATTCATAGACAACATCATCTTCTGGGATAAAAGCATTAGCTGGAAGGTAATTTCCATCTAAGTCATTATCCTCAAAAGAAATTATGGTATTGGTTGATAGATTTTCTAAGGTCACAACTGCATTGGTTACAACAGGAAGTGTTTCGTCAAAGTAACCCGCAGATAAGCGGAGTTTTACAATGGTATTTGTGGTTAGGGGAACTTCGTCAAAATAGACTTCAAAGAGTGCTTCAATGACTAATTTTGGTGTTCCTGTTGGAAGGTCAATTTCAACAACTTCTTCACAGTTAACAAGAAAGATTGTGCAACAGAATAGTAGGGCTATTTTTTTCATTTTTCTTTAGAATTTAAAGTTGTAGGTTACAGAAGGTACCATTCCAAAAATGGATGTTTTTATAGCTTCATTTCGATAAGTTTCTTGGTTTTGCTTAAATGAAATAGAGGCAGCGTTTTTACGATTGTAGAGATTGTACAAACCAAAAACCCATTCCCCTTTCCAGCTTCTACTTTTGTTTTTGCTGGGGGTTAAAGTAGCTGAAATATCCAATCGGTGATAGGCAGGTAATCTGTCCGAATTTCTACGATTGTCATTGTAGATTGGAACATTCAAGCCTTGAAATTGGAATTGACCTACTGGGTAATTGGTAGGTTGTCCGGTTTGCAGAAGAAAGTTGCTGCTAAAGGTCCATTTTTCATTCAGCTCATAACTCGCATTTATAGATATGTCATGTGTTTTGTCAAAGGGTGTATGGTACCACTTACCATTATTAATTCCAGGTTCATTTTCGTTCCTTCCTGCAGTTAATTGTTCAGATTTAGAGAGTGTATAAGCAATCCATCCTTTCACATTACCTTCATTTTTTTTGAGTAAAAACTCAAGACCATACGCTCTTGCTTTTCCATTTAAAATAACAGTTTCAATTTCATTATTCGCGACTAAGTTTGCGCCATTAATATAGTCAATCCGATTTTGAATGTCCTTATAAAAAATTTCAGTTTCCAATGAATAATCTCCTTCCTTTATGTTTTTGAAATATCCAATAGCGAATTGATCTAGTAATTGTGGCTTGATATAAGTTCCACTTGGTGCCCAAATATCTAATGGAGTAGGAGAGGCGGTGTTGGAGAGTAAATGTAAATACTGCGCCATTCTATTATAACTTGCTTTGACAGCACTGTCATCATTCAGTAAATAAGAAAAGGATATCCGAGGTTCAAAATTTCCGAAATTAGCAAGAACATCACTCCGCTTATAGGTGGTTACGCCCGATGCAACAGCAGATTCATACTTTTGTAATTCTTGATTATAAAGAACAGGCATGTCATTTGCATAGGTGTTTAATTCATCTTGCCCCAATCTTTTAAAGTTGCTATAACGGATTCCATATTTAAGCGTGAAATTGCTATTGATCTTGTGATTGGCTTCTATATAGGCTGCAAATTCATTGGCATACTTGTTCGTTAATTTTTCTGGCAAAATTCCAGAATCCTCTCTGTTTGGAATAATTTTTCCAGGATTAAATTGAGTATAAATGTTGTTGATACCAAAACTCAGTTTATAATCATCCCTTACATAATAATCAAAATCGTACTTGATGTTGTAGTTTGTAATTCCCGAATCCCATTCAAAACCAACAAAATCGAGTAGGAGTCCGTAGAAGTAATCCGAGTAAATTAATGATAAATTAGAGAACAATTTGTCAGAGAAAAGGTGATTCCAGCGTAGGTTTGCAACCGTGTTTCCGTAAGTATTTACAAAACTTTCATTGATGCCAAACACATCTTTTCCAAAATAAGTAGAAAAGAAAAGATTGTTATTTTTATCAAAGCGATAATTTATCTTACTATTTAAGTCATAAAAATAGGCCTTGTTGTCATTGTCTACAAGTGGTAGAAAAAGGTGCGCATAAGAAGCTCTTCCACCAATTAGAAAAGAACTTTTTTCTTTTTTAATAGGTCCTTCTGCTAAAAGCCTGCTTGAGACCAATCCAACACCACCTGTTAGCTTAAAGTCTTTATTATTTCCTTCTTTTTGGTAAATATCTAATACCGAAGAAAGCCGTCCTCCATACTTTGCAGGAATTCCACCTTTGTAAAGCTGTACGTCTTTAATTACATCAGGATTGAACACAGAGAAAAAACCAAAAACATGAGAAGAATTAAAAACAATAGCCTCATCCAGTAAGATTAAGTTTTGATCTGCGGACCCTCCTCGAACATTAAATCCAGAGGCTCCCTCTCCCGCACTTGTTACACCAGGCAATAGGATGATCGATTTTATAATATCTGATTCCCCTAAAACAACTGGAATCTGCTTAATTGTTTTGACCGACAATTTATTGACACTCATTTGAGCGGACTTGATATTGGTTTTTTCAATGTTACTTTCTATGATGATCTCATCTAAATTTTCAGCATCTTCAAAAAGATAGAAATTTTTTGTGCTTTTTTTTGTTAAATCGATTGTTTCAGTTGTCGTTTTATACCCCAAGTAACTTATATAAACTTCATGTTTTCCTGCGGGAATGGTAATCGAGTAAAAACCATATTCATTTGTACTCGTTCCCGAGTTTAAAGTTGGAAAATAGACTGAGACCCCAATGAGTGTTTCATTACTACTTTGATCGTAAACAGTCCCACTAAGGGTGAAATTTTCTTGACCAAAAATTGTGGTGGATAGTAAAAATATGAAAAGGAATAGAATGTTATTTTGATATTTCATGTACATTTCTTTTGTGAAGCAAAAATAGGAAAACGTTAAACAAATCAGTGGAAATTCTTAGTTAATTTAAAACCCTTTTACTGTTTTCTATACGAAAAACTACCTATTGATAACTAAAAAAGAGCACCAATGGGTGCTCTTTTTTAGAAATACAAACGATTTAGATTGTAGCTAAAATTGATTTTAAGGTGTTGCTTACACGCATCTCTGCAATAACCATGTCTTCGTTAGGAAGGTAGTACCCGTAGAGGTTTACAGGATTTCCTTGTACTGATTTCAATTCGCTTACAATGCGGTTTTCATTTTCCATCAGGCTTTTAGCTACTGGAGTAAATTGCGACTTTAACGCTAAGTTTTTGCTTTGTGAAGCCAATTCTTGTGCCCAGTACAATGCTAAATAGAAGTGACTTCCTCGGTTGTCTAATTCTCCCACTTTTCTTGAGGGCGATTTTTTATTTTCTAAGAATTTGCCTGTTGCATCGTCCAGCGTTTCCGAGAGTACGATTGCTTTCGGGTTGTTTGTAGTAGCTCCTAAATGCTCTAAAGAAACAGCGAGGGCCAAAAACTCACCCAAAGAATCCCATCGTAAATGATTTTCTTTTTCGAATTGTTGTACATGTTTTGGAGCAGAACCTCCTGCACCCGTTTCAAACAATCCTCCACCATTCATTAATGGAACAATGGATAACATTTTGGCTGAAGTTCCTAATTCTAAAATTGGAAACAAATCAGTTAAATAGTCACGCAATACATTCCCAGAAACAGAAATTGTATCCTTTCCGTCTTTGATTCTTTCAAGTGTAAATTCAGTTGCTTTTATAGGTGATAAAATACGAATATCTAATCCCTCTGTATCGTGGTTTGGTAAATAAGCAGTTACCTTTTTAATGATTTCAACATCGTGTGCTCTATTTTCATCCAACCAGAAAACAGTAGGAGTTTGAGATGCTTTTGCTCGTGTAACAGCAAGCTTTACCCAATCTTGAATTGGTGCGTCTTTTACTTGACACATTCTCCAAATATCACCAGCTTCAACAGTATGTTCAATTAGCGTAGTACCTTGTGCATCGATTACACAAACTTTACCATCGGTGGCAATTTCAAATGTTTTGTCGTGTGAACCGTATTCTTCCGCTTTTTGGGCCATCAAACCAACATTGGGAACCGTTCCCATTGTTGTTGGGTCAAATGCCCCATGTTTCTTGCAAAAGTCAATTGTTGCAGTATAAATTCCTGCATAGGAACTATCCGGAATCACCGCTTTGGTGTCTTGTAGTTCGCCAGCGGCATTCCACATTTGACCAGAAGTACGTATCATTGCAGGCATTGAAGCATCAATAATGACATCAGAAGGAACGTGTAGGTTGGTAATTCCTTTATCAGAATCCACCATAGCTACTGCTGGATTGTTGGAGAATATTGTTGCTATATCTGCCAAAATTTCATTTTTCTTCTCCGCTGGTAAGGCTTCTAGGCTACTTGTCAAATGGCCAAAACCATTATTTACATTGACTCCAATTTCATCAAAAACATCTTGGTGCTTTGCAAACAAGTCTTTAAAGAAAACTTTGACTGCATGTCCAAAAATAATAGGATCAGAAACCTTCATCATCGTTGCTTTCATGTGTAATGAAAACAATACGTTTTGTTTTTTTGCATCGGCAATTTCTGTTTCCAAGAAGGACAACAATGCCTTTTTGCTCAGGGTGGTTGCATCAATAATTTCTCCTGCTAAAAGAGAAATATTTTCTTTTAATACTGTTGATTCACCGTTTGAAGCAATGTGTTCAATACGAACAGTTGTTGCATTTGTTACTGTTATTGATTTTTCATTGTGCGCAAAATCACCTGCAGTCATTGTAGCCACATGCGTTTTTGAATCTGACGTCCAAACACCCATGGAATGTGGGTTCTTTTTAGCGTAATTCTTTACGGCTTTTGGAGCTCTCCTGTCAGAGTTTCCTTCTCGTAAAACAGGATTTACAGCAGACCCTTTCACTTTGTTATAAGAAGCCAAAATCGCTTTATCTTCTACTGTTTTTATTTCTTCAGGAAAATCTGGCACGGCATAGCCCAACGCCTGTAGCTCGGCAATTGCTGATTTTAATTGGGGTACTGAGGCACTAATGTTAGGGAGTTTAATAATGTTTGCTTCCGGTTTTTTTGCCAATTCTCCCAATTGAGACAATGCATCCTCTACTTTTTGATCCTCTTTTAAGTATGCTGGGAAATTTGCTAATATTCTGGCAGCTAAAGAGATGTCTTTTGTTTCAATTTCTATGTCCGAAGAATTCGTAAACGCTTTTACAATAGGTAAAAAAGAACGTGTTGCCAAAGCGGGTGCTTCGTCTGTTTTGGTATAAATAATCTTAGCCATTATTGGATGTATTTTTTAAAAAGTATGTTAGCTCGAAATCGATTGAATTTTGCTTAAAATTAAGCTGCGCAAATTTAAGAATTAAGACTGATATTTTTACTGTTAAATCCTTATTAATTAAAAGGTTTAATTGCGATAAATACAAAAAGAAGTATGAAAATGGGGTTCTTTGAAAAAGATAAAAGCCATATTTAATAATTTCTTATAAAATATGGCTTTTTTGAAATAGTATTTAGCGATTTTTTGTTGCTTATAGGAAAATAAGATTTAGAGCTTATCTTTCTTTTTAGAACTATCAATAAATACTGTTTCATTTTGAATTCTCCTTTTAAATTGCGTTCACAATATTCATTAAGGACAATTCAATTGTTTTCATTTCATTCGATGCTAAATTTACTAATTGTATATTTTCAGCATTGCCTATTACTTTCGTAATAACTGCAAACACCTCTTTAAAAATTTTCATTTTAGTAAAGAATTCAAAAAAAAACAAGATATAAAGAACGTTACTTTATGAAGTTTGTCAGCGTTTTTTGTAAAATATCAGCGGACCGTTATTTTGTAAAACCTGATTAACTACACATCAAATATAAAACAGCTTTTTGTTTTTTTAAAATTTTCAAGGAATTAGAAATCAACACTTTATTAACTGTTGTTATTCACAATTGTTTATAAAAAAAGCGTTGTGAGAGTTCACAACGCTTTTAAACACTTTTATGTAAGAGTGGTTATCTTCTTTTTTCAGTAATCCTTGCTTTTTTACCTGTAAGGCCTCTAAAGTAAAAGATACGAGCTCTACGTACTTTACCTCTTTTGTTCACTTCAATTTTTTGAATCGAAGGTAAGTTCACTGGGAAAATTCTCTCAACACCTACTGTTCCAGACATTTTTCTGATGGTAAAAGTTTCAGAAAGACCAGTCCCTCTTCTTTGAATTACAACACCTCTAAAAAACTGAGTTCTTACTTTTTCTCCCTCTTTAATTTCGTAGTATACTGTGATTGTATCACCAGCAGCAAATTCTGCAAATTCTTTTTTTGTTACAAATTCGTCTTGAACAAATTTTATTAAAGCTTCCATATTTTAATTTAATAGTTTTTTGTAAAACAACATTCACGATTTCTTCGTCAGAGGTTAATTTAGCGAGTGCAAAAATAGGTTTTTTTTTCGATTACTAAAATTAAAAAGATTATTTTTTTGGTTGATAATCTGTACAAAAGAAAACCCAAAATTTTCTGCGCTCTCGCTCATTTATTTTAATAATAATTGGGGCTAATTGTGTGACTGTTGCAAAGTAATTACTCAAGAGCGGATTTGCTTTCTCTAAAAGGTATTCATTTTTAAAACGTTTGTCAGAGTCTATAAAGAGGGCATTTTGTCCCTTTAATGCACTTAGATCATCTTCCAAATAATCAAAATGTAAAGCAGGCAAACCGATAATATTTTGCGCATATACCTTTTCATTCATAAAGAAATTTAACGCTGCAGAGGTTTTGTAATTGTCGTTAGAGAATACAAACGTACTTGCTTTTTTTTCTTTTAGAGCACTTATTTCTTCCCCCAATTCTTTCCAGCCTACCCAGGTATCATCACTCTTAATTGGAACTAGGTAGAAGAGAATTTGAAGACTTACTAACAGATGGAAAACAATGGAAAAGTATATTTGAACCTTTAAGAACTTCTTGCTAACAAACATTCCCGCTAAGATGATTCCAGTGATATAGGAAGGCATCATCCAATTTAATTTTACCCAATAAATTGGAGTTAACGCGAAAAATCCTACAAAAGTTGGTATAAAAAATGCCAACAAAAATAGTGTTTTCGCTTGCGGTAGTTTAAACTGTAGGAGTACTCGTTTACTGTATTTATAAGTAAAGCTCACAAAAATTAAAAACAATACGGGGAGTAATAGCAATATTTGATGACCAATGGCGCCTAAAAAGTATTTGGGCGAAATGTTAAATTCAGAAATCGATTCGGTTCTTTTTGAAGATTGAAATGTAAATGAAGCAAAATCATGCTGATAGTTCCAATACCACACTGGAAAAGTTACCGCAATGGATACTAGGATAGCACCCCAAAGCCAAGGGGAAATTAATAGTTTTCTGTGTTTCTTTGAGAATAGCAGGAATGAGAGCAATCCTATTTGTAATAACAAAGCAGTGTATTTGCTATTAAATGCCAACCCCATTGCAATGCCTCCTAAAATAAAAAACCATTTTTTGTTTTCAAAAATAGCCTTGTAAAGACAGATTAAACTGAGTGTCCAAAACAACAAAAGCGGGACGTCTGGTGTGGAGTTGAATGATAAGATAGAGATAAATATGGTCGACGAAATGAGTACAAGTGCACGTGCCAGTTTATGTGCTGATAAGAAATAAGAAGCTAATTTGTAAAAACTTAGTAGGGTAATGGAGGTGATAAAAAAATCTGTAAATTTTACAACGAATACGGAAGTCCCAAAAACTTCAGTAAAAAAACGTAAGAGATAGCCAATCATTCCAGGATGATCAAAATAGGAAAGCGATAAATTTTGTCCGTATAAGTAATAGTAGGCATCTTGGGGCATTAAGCCCATAAAAGGCAATAATACCAATCGAAAGAGTTGGAATCCGATTAACCAAATTAATATTTTATAATTGTGTATTGACAGTTTTAGTGTTTTAAAAATAAAAATTATTTTTTTTTTCAATGAGAATGCTACTCATTTTTATCTAATAAATCAGGTCTTATCTGTGCTGTTCTTTCAAAAGCTTTGTCACTTCTCCAATCCTCGATTTTGGGGAAATTACCCGATAACAAGATTTCTGGAACTTTTGTGCCTTCAAAGTTCGATGGTCTTGTATACACGGGGGGAGCTAATAAGTTGTCTTGAAATGAATCTGTTAATGCAGATTGTTCATCGCCAATGACACCTGGGATTAAACGTACAACAGCATCAACTAAAACCGCGGCTGCCAACTCTCCACCAGTCAATACATAATCTCCTATCGAAATTTCTTTGGTGATGTATAGGTCTCTAATTCGCTGGTCAACCCCTTTGTAGTGTCCTGTTAAAATTAAGATATTTTCCTTCAATGAAAGTGCATTTGCGCCAGATTGGTTCAATGTTTTGGCATCAGGGGTCATGTATATAATTTCATCATAAACACGCTCTTCTTGAAGTTTTTTGATGCAATTTGCAATCGGTTCTATCATTAGTACCATTCCAGCTCCACCACCAAATTGTGTGTCGTCTATCTGTTTGTAGTTTCCCAAACCAAAATCGCGTAAATCATGTAAATGAATTTCAGCCAAGCCTTTTTCTTGGGCTCTTTTTAGGATAGAATGGTTAAAAGGGCTTTCTAATAATTCGGGTGAAACAGTAATGATATCTATTCGCATGCTGCAAATGTACCATTTTTGTGAGGGAATAAAAATGGAAGTATTTAAAAAAAATAAAAAAAGCTCTGTTTGTAAAAACAGAGCTTTGATAACGATGTATTGGAGCATGTAATTTATTTTACCCCCATCAATTCTACGTCAAAAATTAAGGTGGCATTTGGTGGAATGACTCCTCCGGCACCTGCTGCGCCATAAGCTAAATTTGAAGGGATGACAAAACGTGCTTTGTCACCTACTTTTAACAACTGGATTCCTTCATCCCAACCTGCAATCACTTGACCAATTCCAACATTAAATTCGATTGGTTCTTTTCTTTTGTAGGAAGAATCGAATACCGTTCCATCCAACAATTGCCCTTTGTAATGCACAGAAACACCTGCTCCTTTTGTGGCTTGTTTTCCGGTTCCTTTTTGTAAGATTTGGTAGCGCAATCCGCTTGCAGTTTCTTCATAGCCAGCTGCAACGCTATCTAACAATGCTTTTTGAGCTGCTTTTTCTGCTGCCTCACGTGCTTCTCTAGCACCTTCAAAAGTTCTAAATGCTTCTACCGCATTAAATTTTTCAGCCGCTTCTCCAACTCGAATAATTTCTACTGATGTAAGGGTGTCTCCTTGCTCAACAGCATCTACAACATTTTGACCTTCTACAACACTCCCAAAAACAGTATGTTTGTTGTCTAACCATGGAGTAGGAACGTGGGTAATGTAAAACTGACTCCCGTTTGTCGCGGGACCCGAATTAGCCATGGCTAATTTTCCAGGCGCATCATGCTTTAAATCAGGATGAAATTCATCATCAAATTTATATCCTGGATTTCCGGTTCCAGTTCCTTGAGGACATCCTCCTTGGATCATAAAATCTGGAATTACCCGGTGAAATTTCAAACCATCATAATATGGGGTTCCTTGAGGTTTTACTTGGTTTTCTAAATTTCCTTCAGACAAAGCAACAAAGTTACCAACGGTTCCGGGTGTTTTTTCATCTTCTAATCGTACCAAAATTTCACCTTTTGAGGTCGTAAATTTTGCGTATATTCCATTATTCATAATTAATTGTTTAGTGTTTAAATTCGCTTGTGAAATGTAATTTTACGGTGGGGTATTTGCTTTGTGTCATTTGAATGGTAAAAGCAGAATCTGCTAAAAACACCAATTGACCTTCTTTATCTTTTGCTAAAAATCGTTGTTTGACCCTCTTGAAATCAAGAAATTCTTCATTTTTACTGTTTTCGGGTTCTACCCAACATGCCTTGTGAACTTGAAGGTTTTCATAGCTACATTTAGCACCATATTCATGTTCAAGTCGATATTGAATTACCTCATATTGAAGGGCGCCAACAGTTCCAATCACTTTTCTTCCATTGGTATCCAGGGTAAATAATTGTGCCACTCCCTCGTCCATTAATTGATCCAAACCCTTGAATAGTTGTTTGGATTTCATCGGGTCGGCATTGTTTACATAGCGGAAGTGCTCTGGAGAGAAACTTGGAATGCCCTTAAAATTTAATTGCTCCCCCTCTGTTAAAGTATCTCCAATTTTAAAGTTTCCAGTATCGTGGATCCCTACAATATCTCCGGGGTATGAAATGTCTACGATTTCTTTCTTTTCAGCAAAGAAAGCATTCGGACTTGAGAACTTCACCTTTTTACCATTTCGAACATGGAGGTAGGGAGCATTTCTTTTAAAAGTTCCTGAAACTATTTTTATAAAGGCCAGTCTATCTCTGTGTTTAGGATCCATGTTGGCATGAATTTTAAACACAAAACCGGTCATTTTTTCTTCTTTTGAATCTACCAGGCGTTCTTCTGCGCTCTTAGGAAGTGGTGCCGGTGCAATTTCAATAAATGCATCTAACAATTCTTTAACACCAAAATTATTTAGCGCCGAACCAAAGAAAACCGGTTGGAGTTCTCCTGCCAAGTAGGCTTCCTGATTGAATGCTGGATATACTTCATCCACTAATTCTAATTCTTCACGCAATGTCTCGGCAGCAGTTTCCCCGACAATCGCATCGAGTTTAGGATTTGATAAATCGTCAAATTCTATCCCTTCAGAAATGGAAGTTTTATTCTCACCTGAGAAAAGGTTTAATTTCTTTTCCCAAATATTATAAATCCCTTTAAAATCATATCCCATTCCAATAGGGAAACTCATTGGCGTTACATGCAATCCTAACTTTTGTTCAACTTCATCCAATAAATCAAATGCATCTTTACCTTCCCTATCCAATTTATTAATAAAGACCAGCATGGGAATGCTTCGCATTCTACAGACTTCTACTAATTTTTCAGTCTGTGGTTCTACGCCTTTTGCCACATCAATGACAACAATAACGCTGTCTACAGCTGTGAGTGTCCTAAAAGTATCTTCAGCAAAATCTTTGTGACCGGGGGTGTCAAGAATATTGATTTTTTTGTCTTTGTAAATAAACGCTAAAACAGAGGTTGCAACAGAAATCCCTCGCTGACGCTCTATTTCCATGAAATCGGAAGTAGCCCCTTTTTTTATTTTATTATTTTTTACGGCCCCTGCTTCTTGGATGGCCCCTCCAAAAAGTAATAATTTTTCTGTTAAGGTTGTCTTTCCTGCATCGGGATGCGAAATAATCCCAAATGTTCTTCTACGTTTAATTTCTTCTAAAAAACTCATTAATGAAAATTAGGCTGCAAAGATACGTTTTACAATGGCAAATATCAATCTAAAATTTCAACTTTCATATGTACGTCTTCTTCTGGCCATTCGTCTTCTCCGACCTTTATTTTTGCAATTTTATCCATGGTGTCAAAACCAGAAATTACTTCCCCAAAAACGGTGTGTTCGTTGTTTAGATGATGAGCCCCTTTTCTATTTTGAACAATGTAAAATTCGAATGGACTGGATAATTTCTTTGGGTTTTTTTTCCAATCCCGAGCTGCTGCCAGGGCCCCATAGGTATGTCTTCTGTTTCTTCTAAATTCGGGAGGTAGTTTATAGTTTCCATACTTATACCGGTCTTTAACTGTTTGAAAATTGTCTGAATTTCCACCTTGTAGAACAAAGTTTTTTGCAACTCGATAAAACACCGTCGTATTGAAATACTTAATTTTTGTTAGAAAAATAAAATTGGCTCTGTGCAATGGAGTATCATTGAATAATCGAATTTTTATAGTTCCATAGGTTGTTCTTATAAGAACTTTTGTTTCCTTATTTTGCTCACCATAAGCATTTAGAAAAGTTGTGACATTGTGCTTGTTTAGGCTATCCCAAGTTTTTTCAATCCTTTTTTCATTTTTTTGCAACTTTAAAGGCTCTTTTTTTATTGCTGCTTTCTTTTCTTTTTCACATTGAAAAAAAATAAGAAAAAATAGTAGCAATGATGTTTTGAAAACGTTTTTCATGAATAAGTAACATTTCTTACAAAGATAACTTTTCGCTGCTATCGGAAAAGTGATTGTGTTTTTTATGAATTGAAACCTCATAATAGAGATGGTTCTCCGCTCCGACAATCTTTAAGGTTTAAAAAAAAACTTACCGAGAATTTTTTTATTTGGTTAATTTGATAAATAGCGCTGCATTTACTGTTAAGCTATCAAGGGGTAGATTCAAAGTAGCATTTAGTTGTTGCATTTGTGTAGCATCCAATTGATCTAAAATATTTTCGTTAATCGCACTTTTTAGACGTAAAGTATCGTTGTTAAAATAAACAATATTGGATACCATAGTTTCACCTTCCCTTGAAAATGTAAGCGTGTTATTCTGAAGTGACCAAGATGCTGGAGACAGAATACTTGGAATAGAGTCTACGACTTGTTGGGTTGTAAATTGTTCATTTAAAAATGAAATAGTACCATTAAAAGTAAAACTTCCTGAAGTGTAAAAATTGTTTGGGTTTCCTTCAAACAAAGCATTCATGTTAAAATCGCTCCCAACCCCAAGATAAGCTCCTGTAATACTCTGTCCGTTAAAGTATACTCCGGTAGTACCGTTTTCAGTGTAAAGTTCAGAAACCTCCCAGGAACCCCATAAATCTTCTTCTGTAATACTTTGATCTACCACATCGTTGCCCGTGCATGAAGTAAAATTGGCAACTAGGAGTATCAAAATGTAATAAATTGTTTTTTTCATTCGATTGGTCTTATCCATTTTCGAGTCTAAATTAATCAAAAAATCATATTTGACTAAAAAAACAGCTTTAATTTAATAATTGCGATCGATTAAAAAGTTAGTGTCAGTTGATTTTACTATTTTTGTGAGTATGGAAGAGCAAGTTATTTTGG
>Ga0213861_10002998_pt1 | contig 14102 bp, 12 predicted proteins | sample PICome_4_FD_160110 | JGI IMG/M metagenome (GOLD analysis project Ga0213861, IMG submission 160110) | Coastal seawater microbial communities near Pivers Island, North Carolina, United States - PICO131 | ecosystem: Environmental > Aquatic > Marine > Coastal | place: USA: North Carolina... | reverse complement strand
CGAGATGCCCGATGTGGCTAGCACAGGAGTAGCGCCTATGGAAGGTGGTCCCTTTGTGACCAGTGCCGGTGCAGATTCCCGAGTGAAAGCCGAGCCTAGGGCAAGGTGAGATAGACGGCGCAAAGTAATAGGGCTGATTAATAGCGCTGAGGCCCATAAAATAAAGGACATTCGGATGAGGTAAGCTGCCAGCCGAAGACTTGGCTCTGCTTTCATAGGTGCGTTGATATAGGCGGAATTTTCGTGTATTTGCGCCTTGTGAGGCTATTTTTGATTAATGCCCCCTCGCAGCCATCGCAAAACGATACCACATCGTAAAAGGATACCGTTTCCCAAATGGGATGTCGTCACTGGTTTGGTGCTGGTTCTGCTTTCGCTCCACCTGGTGTTTATGTTTGCGGGCGGATTGCCTGAGGTGTTTTGGTATTACGAAAACTTTGGACTATCATGGGATGGTATTTGCCATGGCAAAGTATGGCAGCTGCTGAGCTATGCGTTGCTGCACGGCGACTGGGTTCACCTCTTCATCAACCTTTTCATTCTTTGGTTTGCGGGTGGTCAGGTTTTGCAAATGCTGGGTCAGCGGAAATCGCTCGAGATTATTGCTGCTGGTGTATTAGTGGGGGGGGTGTTGCATTTGCTATCAGGCATCTTGTTGCCGGTGACTGGATATGGTGAGAGTTATCTGGTGGGTATTTCTGGCGCGTGCTTCGCCTTGTTACTGGCTTTGGCAACGCTCTCACCTCATGCGCGCTTGCGATTTATGCCAGTAAGCGGCAAGAACCTTGGGCTTGGCATCGTCATAGGGGAGGCGTTATTGTGGCTGATGCATCCTGGTTTCGGCTTGCCTGTGTTATCACTGCTTGGTGAGCAGATGGTCGCTTGGGGCGGAGCGGCGCTCTTTAAAATTAGCCATGCCTGTCACCTTGGTGGTGCCTTGGCTGGTTGGTGGTTAGCTCGAAGAGTGCTGGCCCCTGTTTACACTCCAACTTAGCACTCCAACTTAGAAGAGGTGCGATGAAGCAAAAGATGCTCGACCTGTGTATCGATTTGATCGATCCTCACCACGGTTATCTCTGGTTTGTGCCGAGCTCTCATCATTGCCCGCCAGCTGTGATAATCATTATCAATTCAATACTCATCCAATATCCATCCCATATCTAACATACGTATCATTATGAACATTCAAGTAGGAGACAAAGCTCCCGAATTTAATCTCGTTACCCTCACTGAGGAGGGTCCGCAAACAGTTCAACTTTCAGACCTTGTTGCTAAGTCGACTACCGTCCTCTTGTTTGTGCCGATGGCATTCACGGGCGTTTGCACGCAAGAGTTTTGCTCAATCACTAGTGAGCTTTCAGTCTACAATGATTTGAATGCACAGGTGGTCGGCATTTCAGGAGATAACCCGTTTGCGCAAGCCGCATGGGCTGAAAAAGAAGGCATCGGAATCACTCTTCTAAGCGACTACGAGCACGCTGCTGCCGAAGCGTATGGGGTTGCTTATGAGTCCTTCCTCCCCGAGAAAAATCTGATCATGGGTGGTGTTCCTAAGCGTTCCGCATTTGTGGTCGATCAAGAGGGCATTGTTCGATATGCCGAAGTGAATGATAGCCCAGGAGATCTTCCCGACTTCGAGGCGATTCAGGCTTGCCTGAAGTCGCTCTAACGAGCCACTAAAATGCTATGATTTGGGCTCTGCACGGGGCCGTCGGTATGGCGGCAGACTGGCGTGAATTCGCCGCTGCCATGCCATCTCACCTTGGCGGCGTGCGCCGTCTGGACTTATGGCGATTTCTGGACTGTTGTCCGATGTCGCTTGATGAATGTGGGCGGGCGCTTGCCGAGGAGATCAAACGGGTTGACCCAGAGCCGACATTGATTGGTTATTCGATGGGTGGTCGGCTTGCCTTGCACGCCATGTTGAGTCAGCCGAGGCTCTGGAAATCGGCGATCATTATTTCGGCTCACCCTGGCCTCAAGAATGAAAGTGATAGGGTGCAACGGCGCGAAAAAGATGCCGAGTGGTCAGCACTAGCATTGAAGAGTGATTGGGCGGATTTCTTAGCGAAATGGAATGCTCAAGTTGTGTTGGGTGGCGAGTTGGAGATGCCAGTTCGCATCAAACTCAAAGAGCGCCGTGTCTCGGTGGCCAGGTCCTTTGTTGACTGGTCGCTTGGCACTCAGGCTGATCTTACTGCTGATCTTGCTAGGATCACGTGTCCCACTCTCTGGCTGACGGGTGAGCGTGATACTAAATTCACCCAATTGGCAAAGCTGGCGGTGCCCCAATTATTGCATGGCAAGCACCAGGTTATACCCGAATCTGGCCACCGTGTGCCATGGGAGCAGCCGGACGCTTTTCAAGGTGCATGTGAAGAATTTATTGGCAATGCGCTTGAAACTTAAAACGTAAGACCTAAGACTTCAGCCATGTGGAAATCAGCGCGCGACTTTGAGGACGTATTGTATGAAAAAAGCGAGGACGGGCAGATCGCTAAGATCACCATCAACCGCCCTGAAGTTAGGAATGCCTTCCGGCCTGAGACAACAAAAGAATTGCTCACGTCTCTCGATCTTGCCCATGAGGATCCGGGTGTAGGTGTGATTATTCTCACAGGTGCTGGGGATAAAGCGTTTTGTTCAGGAGGGGATCAGAAGGTCAGAGGTCATGCCGGCTATATTGGTGGCGATGGCGTGCCGCGGCTGAACATTCTCGATGTGCAGCGCAAGATTCGTAATTTACCCAAGCCCGTGGTGGCGATGGTCGCAGGATATGCGATCGGCGGCGGCCAGGTCTTGCAGGTTGTTTGTGATCTGAGCATTGCTGCTGATAATGCGATCTTTGGTCAGACCGGTCCGAAAGTGGGATCCTTTGATGGTGGATTGGGTTCCAGTTATCTCGCCCGTATTGTCGGCCAGAAAAAAGCACGCGAAATCTGGTATCTTTGCCGTCAGTATGATGCCCAGCAGGCACTCGATATGGGACTGGTGAACACCGTGGTGCCACTTGCCGATTTAGAAACCGAAACCATCCAGTGGTGTCGTGAAATGCTGCAGCACTCGCCCTTAGCCCTGCGCTGCTTGAAAGCAGCTCTCAATGCCGATTGTGATGGCCAAATGGGATTGCTCGATCTCGCAGGCAACGCAACGATGCTCTACTACATGAGCGAGGAGGGTAAGGAGGGAAAAAATGCATTTCTCGAAAAACGTGATCCTGATTTTTCTAAGTTTCCACGCGTGCCTTAGGCACCATTATATTAGGTCCTCTTGAGGGTTTGTATGTTGTCAGCAATCAATGGGAAAGATCCCGTTACTTCTTGTTCAATGGTCAACATGAAAATGTCCTTCCGGGCTGGCGTGTTAGTTGAGGATTTCTCCGTGTTGAACGTGGATAATCAGCATGTTGGGGTTGAAGGAAATGAACTCCTTTGGCTCAGTTGACTCTGAAATACCGTTGTCACTTGGCTGAAAAAGGTTGCAAATCCTTGCTAGTAGTGGCTTTTTCGCTGTCGTCATGGCCGATGAAAAAGAACGCAAGACGCTCGAGCAGCGTCACCAAATGTCCGATCTGGAACGTCTCAGGCACTCGTGTGCGCATGTGCTTGCTACCGCGGTGCTCAACATCTGGCCAAATGCGCAGTTAGCAGGCGGGCCTCCGGTCGAGAGTGGTTTTTATTATGATATCGATCTCGATCACTCGATTACTCCGGATGACTTTGAGAAAATTGAGGAGGAAATGAAAAAGGTGGTGAAGGAGAACCAGACTTTTGAAAAGATGGTCGTTTCTCGTGACGAGGCAATGGCGATGGCGAAGAGTGGTCGGCTGGGAGGTCTCTCTGAGCGTGACGCTGTGAGCCAGTTCAAGGTTGATTTGCTCAATGACATCCCAGAGGACGAAGAGATTTCCATTTTCAAGAATGGTGAGTTTTGGGATCTCTGTGCTGGTCCACATGTTGGGCGCACAGGCAACTGCAAGGCCTTTAAGGTGATGAGTGTGGCTAGTGCCTTTTATAAGGGGGACAACACGCGTCCCCAGTTGCAGCGGATTTATGGCACCTGTTTTAAAAACCAGACCATGCTCAGCGAGCACCTGGAAAAGCTGGAGGAGGCGAAAAAGCGTGACCACCGTAAGCTCGGCAAGGAGCTCGGCATTTTCCACATCGATGAAGCTGTTGGCCAGGGACTGATTCTCTGGAAACCGAAGGGTGGGCTGCTGCGCCGTGCACTCCAAGACTTTATCACCGAGCAACTCGACAAGCAGGGTTACTCCCAAGTATTTACCCCGCACATCGGCAAGCTTGATCTTTACCGCACTAGTGGCCATTTCCCTTACTACCAGGACAGCCAGTTTGCTGCGATTCCTGAGCGCGATGCGTTAGCTAAACTTTCTGACGAAGGGGCAACGTGTGCGACGCTGACCAACGGCCTCAATACAGGCACGATTGAAGGCTATATGCTGCGTCCGATGAACTGCCCGCACCATATCAAGATTTTCGCCAGTGATCATCACAGCTATCGTGACCTTCCTGTGAGACTTGCCGAATTTGGCACGGTCTACCGCTGGGAGCAGAGCGGCGAGCTTGGCGGCATGACTCGCGTGCGTGGATTTACTCAGGACGACGCCCACCTATTCTGCACACCAGACCAGGTGGCGGAAGAAGTGCAGGAGTGTCTGGGTTTGGTGAAAACTGTGCTGCAGACGCTTGGTATGGAGGATTACAGTGTGCGTCTTTCTCTGCGTGATCCTGATAGTGATAAATACGTAGGTGATGCTGCCAACTGGGATAAGGCCGAGGCTGCCCTGCGTCAGGCGGTGCAAACACTGGGTGTGGACTACATCGAGGAGGAGGGCGAAGCGGCCTTCTATGGGCCGAAAATCGACTTTGTAGTCAAGGATGTCATCGGCCGTGACTGGCAGCTGGGCACCGTTCAGGTAGACTACAACCTGCCCGAGCGTTTTGACCTGACTTACATTGGATCTGATAACAAGCCGCACCGTCCCGTGATGATTCACCGGGCTCCGTTTGGTTCGTTGGAGAGGTTTGTTGGCCTTCTCATCGAGCATTTCGAAGGCAAGTTTCCAACCTGGCTTGCACCTGAGCAGGTGCGCGTATTACCTATTTCTGAGAAATTTAATGAGGCAGCTGATGATGCGCTCAAATTGCTGGCCGATGCTGGAGTTAGGGTTTCCTGTGATCGCAATGCTGACAAGGTTGGTGCTAAGATTCGCCTTGCAAGATTGGATCGTGTGCCTTATATGCTGGTTATCGGAGCGCGGGAAGCTGAAAGCGGCACCGTCTCTGTGAGGCACCGAGATCGGGATGATCTAGGTTCCATGCCACTTAATGAATTTGTTTCAAACATCCAAACGGAAATTGCCAGTCGGTCACTCTAGTATGACGATGAGATTGGTCATACGTTGATTGCCCTGCCGCATGGATTATTTTTTTGGCATATTTTTGACTACCACACGTTCCAATGACGTGAGTCTCGGTAAGCATCATTACGGTGCTTCCACCATATACTAAACTTCCTAACCAACCAAAGGAGAACACCATAGCTAAGTCTAAGAAAAAACCATTCCGTCCACGTCGTGACATGACACGTGTCAATGAACGTATCCGTGCACCCAAAGTGCGTGTTGTATATGAAGATCAGCAGCTCGGAGTAATGAGCTCGCGTGAAGCCGTGGAAAAGGCGAAAGCCGTCGGTATGGATCTTGTGGAGGTTGCCCCAAACGCTAGCCCGCCAGTATGTCGTGTTTGTGACTACGGGAAATACAAATATGAACAGGCGAAGCTGAAAAAGAAGTCGCCCAAGACCGTCAATAAGATCAAGGAGATTAAGCTCCGCGTTGGTACGGATACACACGATTACAACATCAAGCTTGCTCGCGCTGAGCAGTTCCTCGATGAGGGCAATAAGGTTCGCGTTCGGCTTCAGTTTCGTGGTCGTGAAAATGCTCACCGTGAAATCGGATTTGAGGTGCTGCAAAAAGTGGCGCTAGACCTCAAAGAAATAGCCAATGTCGATCAGCAGGCTCGCCTTGCCGGACGTGCTGTTAACATGATGCTTTCACCACTGCCCAAAGAGCAGCGTAAGCGTAAGTTCTACCTCAGCCACGGCAACCTTGTTGATCCTGATGATGAGGGTGATGAGAACGTCGAGTTTGATGAAGATGACTCTGGCACACCCGAAGGTGAGCAGTAGCCTGATCATTTCCTGCTAAGATTTAGTTGCTGACACTGTGTCGCGTCTTCTCCTTTTTGATATCGATTGCACCCTGATTGATACAGGAGGTGCAGGGATGGCGGCGTTAAAGCAGGCAGCCAGTGAGTTGTTTGGGGCGGAAGGCCCTGAGCTTGACTTGGCTGGAAGCACGGACTGGGGAATTGTCCGTGGCATGCTTGAGCATTTTGAGAGCGACATAGAGCTCGAGGACTTCTACCGCGTTTATTTACAAAAGCTCTCGCCCAATCTGGAATCGTTTAATGGGAAAATACTCCCAGGGGTCATATCCCTTCTGGATGACATTGCTAGCTCTGATGCCGTTCTAGGATTGCTGACTGGCAATATTGCGCATGGAGCCAAGGCGAAAATCGACCACTATGGCCTAGGTGGCTATTTTTCGATCGAAGTCGGTGCTTATGGTGATGACCATCATGATAGAAATCAGCTAGGGCCAGTGGCGCTCGAGCGTGCTCGTTCGAGGCATGGAATTGATTTTCAAGCAGAGCAGTCTGTGGTGATTGGCGATACCCCTAAAGACATTGCCTGTGGTCAGGCGATGGGTGCCGTAACTCTGGCTGTCGCAACGGGGCGATTTTCGGTAGCGGAGCTTGAAGGTTTTGGGGCGGATCTCACTGTAGCCGATTTATGTGACCCGCGGATACGATCATTTTTGCAGTAGTTGAGCCGCGACTCCTAGCGCACAAAAAAGGCACGGCGATTGCCGTGCCTTCCTATTTGTTGTTGATGATCAATAATTACTTGGCAACCGATGCACCGTAACCGGCATCTTTGACTGCTTTGACCAAGTCCTTATTAGAAACGCTGCCTTTGGCGGTGACTACCGCTGAGTCAGGCATGCTCACTACTGCTTTAGAAACTCCTTCAACCCCTTCAAGTGCAGACCGCACTTTGTTAACGCAGCTCACGCCTCACGTCATACCGGTGATTGTAAGATTGACCGTTTTTGTTTCCTCATCTGCGGCTTTGATTTCATGGGGCGTAGTAGTGGGCAGCTCTGCTGCTACAGCGCCAATAGGAAGCGCTGCTAGGGCACCGAGTGCCATTAGTTTTTGAATAGTTTTCATGTTTATTGTTGTTGGTTTAGGTTGAAGCGGCAATCGTTTGCCCGTGTATGTATGAGTAATACATGATCAACACGTTAACATAGGCAGTATTCCTGTTGTATGCAAACGGGAAAATCCAAAGATCCAGTTGGCTAGCTAACTTATACTAATGCTGGCCCTGTGTTTTTTCTGCGGCTGCGGTGCCGGCGAGATACCCTGTTGTCCAGGCATTTTGGAAGTTGAAGCCACCGGTAATGCCATCAATATTGAGAACTTCACCCGCAAAGTAGAGGCCAGGGGTGATTTTGCTCTGCAGGGTCGTCATATTGACGTCATTGAGTTTTACTCCGCCGCAGGTAACAAACTCGTCTTTGTTGATGCTTTTTCCTGAAACTTCAAACTGACCGCTGATCAGTTCTTGAGTGAGACGTCTACTGTTTTCCTTGCTGAGTTGTGACCAGGTGCAGTCACCAGCTATGCCAGAGGCTATACAGAGGCGCTTCCAGAGACGCTTGGGGAAATGCTCAAAGGGTGCTCTGCCGCATACCTTACGTTTGCCATGATGGCTACGTTCTTGATTGAGGGTTTCTGCAACATTGACATCCGGTAACCAGTTGATGCTGACTGTGAATTGATAATTAAGCTGGTGCAGGTGGCGCGCACCCCAAGCTGAGAGCTTGAGAATACCGGGTCCACTAAGGCCATGATGAGTAATCAGCAAGGGGCCCTTTGCCTGTAACTTGATGCCCATAAGTGAGACCGAAGCGTTGGCTACGGATACACCAGCGAGAGATTCAAGACGATCATCGTCAATATTGAAGGCAAAGAGGGAGGGGACATTGGGCACTAGCTCATGACCGAGGGACTCGGTTAAGCGTGCTCCAGAAGCAAGACGGGTTCCTCCTGTGGCAAGAAGGAGAGACCGGGTCTTATGTTTTTCTCCCGCATCGGTTGTGACGGTAAAAAGTGTGTCGCCAATAGTATCTTGAAGGTCATCAGTCTGGTCAGGGGTAACCGAAACTACAGCGGTTGATGTTTTGAGGATAACGCCCGCTCTTTGAGCAGAACTCTGAAGGCAGTCGATGATGGTCTGGGAACTGTCTGTGGTGGGGAACATTCTGCCATCGGCTTCGGTTTTGAGCTCAACACCACGCTTTTGGAACCAGTTGACGGTATCCTGAGCTCCCCAGCGGTGAAAGGGGCCGATCAATGATTTGCCGCCTCGTGGGTAATGTTCTGTCAGAGCTTTGGCTTCAAAACACGCATGGGTCACATTGCAGCGACCACCGCCAGAGATCTTGACCTTACCAAGAGTATGGGCTGTCCTTTCAAGGATAAGCACAGCTGCTCCAGGTGCTGCTTCAGCACAGGTGATTGCGGCAAAAAAGCCGGCGGCACCACCGCCGATGACCACCAGATCCCAGGGGTCTTGATTAGACATCTTCTTCTAGCTCAAACTCTGCCCAGCCTACAGACTCGTTCAGGGCAGCTACGGAATCGTGTATCAGTAAATCTAGATCGGGTTCTTGGCCTTCGCTGTTGAAGCCGAGTAGGGGGCCGCCATGCTCTACTTCTGGAGGATCTTTATCGATGCCAGAGTGACGCACGTAAAACCAATCGAGAATGCCCTCGCCTGTATCTGGTAGCCATTGAACGATGAGCTCGATGGTGGCAATGGGGTCTTCGTCACCGAGTTCACGTTGATTGCTCATGTCTTCCTCATCACAGTCGATGCCCGCAATTACTTCAAGCTGGGTGTCGTCTTTGTGTTCACCGAGAGAAGATTCGATTTTTTGGAAAACAGCATCTTTTGGGGAAATGATTCTCATGCTCGAAGGGTTGTTGAGAGCGGCAGCTTTGGCAAGGAGATAGCGAGTAGAGTTTGTCTGTTTTGGGGGCACTGGATGGATTCAGATGCCGAGTAAATCAGTCTAACCTGAATTCGCCTTCTTCGTCAGATCCCATCCAGCCAAGTTTGCCGAAGGCAGAGAGGATCTGCATGTTGATGTCATCGCCATCATCCTCGGCATGCTCGACGGTGGCAGAGCTGGCCAAGCCGCGCATGGATTCAATGCTGATGACCGTTTGCATGCCCGGGAAAGTAATCCAGTCACCCCAGTCTTTTTTCTCGTGCTTGGGCTCGAGCTTCTTGCTGCGGAGTGCAACGATCACTTCAGTAATGCTTGCAGGGGGCTCCATATCGGGCAGGTGAACGCGAGTTTCCATGATTTGGTTATATAAGGGTGGGGCTTAGTTTGCCAATACTAGTGAGCCAGTGAACTAAGGAGCTTCGGAGGCACTTTTGATGGCCTCAAGTTCTTCCCAGCGGCTGTAGAGCTTGGGAACCTTCGCCTTGGCTTCGTTGAGCTCAGTTTCTAGGGCTTGCCAGTTGTCACCGTGTTTTTCGTAGAAGTCGGGAGCGTTGAACTGAGCCTCTAGCTGGGCGAGGGTTTGTTCGGCGGCGAGGATTTCTTCTTCAATGGTTTCGAGCTCCTTCGCCTCAGCCCACTTAAGTTTTCGCGGGCGTTCTTTACGCTCTGTCTTCTTGTTTGCGGGGCTAGCTTTATAGAGCTTGCCGGTGGCGGCGCGGGCGGCTTTTTTTTCTAAGTAGTAATCGTAGTTGCCGACCTGGTAATCGACGACGCCATCACCCTCGAAAGCCAGGATGTCTGTGCAGACGCGGTTGAGAAAATAGCGGTCATGGCTGACGACAATGACACTGCCTTTGAAGGCGCACAGGGCTTCTTCGAGTAACCTGAGTGTATTGAGGTCGAGATCGTTGGTGGGCTCGTCCAATACGATGACATTGCCACCTTTCTTGAGGATTTTAGCCAGCATCACGCGGCTGCGCTCACCGCCGCTGAGCAGTCCGATTTTGGTGTTGATGCGCTCCTCGGTGAACAGGAAACGTCTCAGGTAGGCGCGCAGGCCGATGGTTTCCTTGCCGAGCTGCACATTTTCTTGGCCTTCACCGACTTCTTCAAAGACGGATTTATCGTCATCGAGTAACAGCCGGTTTTGATCGATAAAGTTGATTTCCGTCTTCATTCCAATATCGACCTTGCCCTGGAGGGGCTCGAGTTGGCCTAGCATGATATTGAGCAGGGTGGATTTACCCATGCCGTTGCGGCCGACAATGCCGAGCCGCTGACCGCCCTCGATTTTAAGGCTGACATTGGAAAACAGCCATTGCCCGTCATCATAAGCCATGCCGACATCCTCGACCTCGATGATTTTGTTACCCAGCTTGGGCGGCACTGGGATAATGAGATCGACGTCGAGTTCTTGCTCGGGGGCTTCCTGATCAGCAATCTCAAAATAGCGATCCATGCGGTCCTTTGCCTTGGTTGACCTAGCCTTCGGGCCTCGCCGTACCCATTCGAGTTCACGGCTCAGGAAGCGTTGGCGTTTGTGTTCATTCCTAGCATCGGCCATGTCACGTTCAGCGCGTGAGAGCAGGTAATCGGTATAATTTCCTTGGTAACTGTCACACTTTCCCTGGCGGATTTCCACGATGCGTGTGGCGATGCGATCGAGGAAATAGCGGTCGTGTGTAACAAAGAGGCAGGTGCCAGTGTAACGAGCGAGAAATTTTTCCAACCACTCGATGGACTCGGTGTCGAGGTGGTTGGTCGGTTCGTCGAGGATCAGGAAATCAGGTTTTGCAAGCAGGGCTCGGCAGAGTGAGACACGTCGTTTTTCACCACCGGAAAGATTACCTACGATGCGCTCGGCATCAGGTGCGTGCAGGTGGGAGAGCAGGGTGGTTGCCCGATGTTCGAGATCCCATCCCTCGAGGTGGGTGATTTCATCAAGCACCTCAGCACTGCGGTCGCTATCGGCTGGGATGGTTTCATATTCGTTGATGAGGTCGAGGGTGTATTGAGCGCCGGCTAGCACGTTATCATAGACGCTAGCCTCATCATTGAGTTCAAAATTCTGTGGCAGGTAGCCGGTGACAAGTCCTCGTTTGCAGTTCACCTCTCCACTGTCACCTACGGCTTCACCCGCGAGGATTTTTAAGAAGGTGGATTTACCACAGCCGTTCCTGCCTACGAGGCCGATGCGATCACCTTTTTGAATGGCGAGAGTGGCACCATCGAGTACGGTGTGTGAGCTATAGCTGACGCAGAGTTCGCTGGCGCTGACGATGGAATCGGACATGCGCGGCACTATACGTAGGGATGGCGTCTTGTCATGCTTTTTGCCAATACAAGTGCCATACAGCTGCATACAAGAGTATTGCAAAAGTATTGCAGCCCATGAAGTGGATACGGCAAATGGCATATGAATAGCTTGCAGGATTGGCATGGAGATGTAGTCTGCGCCGCCTCGACCGATGTCTCTGCGCTCTCAAATAAAACCTGGCCAAAGATGGATTAGTGAAACCGAACCTGAATTAGGTGTTGGGATCATGCTGAAGGTCGAATTTAAGCGTGTTGAGGTGCTTTTTCCAGCTGCCAACGAGCGCCGGCAATATGCACTGGATAGTGCGCCGCTTCGCAGGGTGGCGCTGAAAGTGGGGGAGATATTAGAGACGCACGAGGGTGATGTGATTGAGGTCGATGAGGTGCTTGAACGTGACGGTTTATTGGTCTATCTCTGCGGAGATCTTGAGGTTGAGGAGTCAGGCTTATCTGACACCATGAGCTTTAATAAACCCGAGGACCGTTTGCTTGGCGGCCATGTGGATGGTCTGCACACCTATGATCTACGGGTCGAGGCTTTACAGCGTCAATGTGAGGTCATGAAGTCGCCAGCACGTGGCTTTGCAGGTGCCCGGATGGATTTGATCCCTCATCAGCTCTATATCGCAGCTGAGGTGACATCACGGCTTGCTCCGCGTGTGTTATTGGCGGACGAGGTTGGTCTTGGTAAGACGATCGAGGCCTGTCTGATTATGCACCGGCTGCATTTGACTGGAAGGGCTGATCGGGTGCTTATCCTGGTTCCCGAGCCCTTGCTGCATCAGTGGTTTGTGGAACTACTGAGACGGTTTAATATGCTGTTTAGTCTGTTCGATGAGTCGAGGTGTGTGGCCATCGAACAGGGCGGCGAGGGTGAAGATAATCCGTTTTTAGACAGTCAGCTTGTTTTGTGCAGTGTTGATTTTTTGGCCGGTGACGCCCAACGCGCCCATCAGGCAGTTGCCGCTGGTTGGGATATGCTTATTGTCGATGAGGCACATCACTTGGAATGGAATACACAAAAGCCCAGCGTAGCTTATCAAGTTGTGGAATCATTAGCGCGGCAAACTGAGGGTTTGTTACTCCTCACGGCGACACCGCGCCAGCTTGGTCCAGATGGCCATTTCGCCCGCTTACGCTTACTCGATCCAGAGCGCTATGTGGATATTAAGACCTTTCAGCAGGAGGCAAATCACTATGAAGAAGTAGCGGATGCATTAGGTAGGTTGGTGGAGGGCTCTACGATGAGCTCAGAAGACCGTGCCTTATTTACCTCACAATCTGAGCGCATCCATGATCATTGTCTTGCGCTGGATGGTGGTGACGAGGCAGCACGTGAGGTGTTGATACGTGAGCTGCTTGATACTTTTGGCACGGGTCGGGTCATGCTTCGCAATACAAGGCAGGCGTTGACCGGTTTCCCAGAGAGGAAAGCCTCACTGGTGCCATTGGATACTGAGGCGGAAAAAATGATCTGGCTGGTAAAGCTACTCCAAGAGCTGGGTGAGGCGAAGGTGTTGCTGATTTGTCGGACCCGGGAACTTGCTGAAGAAATCCTCGAGAAACTTCAAAGCATCATCAATATCAATTGCGGTTTTTTTCATGAAGGCATGACCTTGCTGCAGCGTGATCGTTCTGCCGCATACTTTTCTGAGGAAGAGGGAGCCCGCCTTCTGGTCTGCTCGGAGATTGGCAGTGAGGGTCGCAACTTCCAATTTGCCCATCACTTGGTGTTGTTTGATTTGCCTGATGATCCAGAGCTTTTGGAACAGCGTATCGGTCGTTTAGACAGGATTGGTCAGGAGCAAACGATTAATGTACATGTGCCCTATGTGAAGGGGGCACACGGTGAGGTTTTGGCTCGTTGGTATCACGAGGGTCTGGGGGCCTTTGAACACAGCTTGCATGGGTCGAGCGAAATCGTGCGCGAGCTCGGTGGTAAGCCAGCCCATGAAGGTATGGATGAACCGGCCTTGCAGGCATTGATTGATGTTTCCAAGGATTGCCGTGCACGGGTTTCTGAAAAATTAAAACGCGGCTATGATCGGCTCCTGGAGTTGAACTCAAGCAGGCCGGAGCTGGTGGCTAAACTCATTGATGAGATGAATGCCATGGATGCCGATAGGTCATCAGAGGCTTTTTTAGTGCGATTGTGGGATCATTTTGGTCTTCATATCGATGAGCTTACAGATCGTTCTTATCTGCTTCTTCCCGGTCATTTGATCACGGACTCTTTCCCAGCACTTCCTGATGATGGGCTTAATGTGACCTTTGATCGAACACGGGCACTTTCACGAGAGGATGCCACCTTTATGAGTTGGGATCATCCGGTTGCGCGCACCGCACTTGAGCTGCTGCTCACCTCAGAGGCTGGCAACGCATCATTCGGCGTATGGGAAGGAGCTCCCGAGAAAGGAATTCTGCTCGAGACCTATTTTGTGGTGGAGTGCGTGGCTCCGGCATCTTTGCATAGTGACCGCTTTTTACCCACGACACCCATTCGAGTGCAGGTAGACCACCAAAGCAATAACCGCAGCCATGAAAAACCTTTAAGCGCAGATCATCTCCGCGTTGGCAATTTACATCAACTCCTTGGGCAGGAAAAATTCCGCCGTTT
>Ga0213861_10002990_pt1 | contig 14123 bp, 11 predicted proteins | sample PICome_4_FD_160110 | JGI IMG/M metagenome (GOLD analysis project Ga0213861, IMG submission 160110) | Coastal seawater microbial communities near Pivers Island, North Carolina, United States - PICO131 | ecosystem: Environmental > Aquatic > Marine > Coastal | place: USA: North Carolina... | reverse complement strand
TTATTTAGAGGATAAGTTATGGCAAAACACAACGAGCTTGGTAAAAAAGGTGAGCAACTTGCAGTTGATTTTCTATTGAAAAACAACTATGATATTGTGGAGCGCAATTACCGTTTTGATAAAGCAGAAGTAGATATCATTGCCAAAAAAGATAGTATTCTAGCTATTATTGAAGTAAAAACACGTTCGACTGCAGATTTTGGTGATCCACAAGATTTTGTAAAACCAAAGCAAATTCAGCGCCTAGTAAAAGCTGTTGATGAATACGTCACTGTAAATGATTTAGATGTAGAAGTGCGATTTGACATTATCGCTATTGTAAAAGAAGGTAAAGGCTTTAAAATTCAGCATCTAGAAAATGCTTTTTATCATTTTTGACATATTTTGTCATCCTGAACTTGTTTCAGGATCTTATTAAAATTCTACAGATAACCACGTCGTTTCTCTCCTCGTTATGACGCATTACTCTTCCTGATAATACGCTTTTAAATCTTTAAAATCGATAGGCTTTGAGATTATTTTTTTGTCTTTATCTAAGATAAAATAAGTTGGTGTTGATGAAACTCCGTAGTCGTCCCCTATTTTATTATCCCATTTGCCTTCTCCGTAAACATGAATAAATTCTGAGTAAGTATACGTTAAATCTTTCCATCGATAAGGCTCATCTTCTAAACCAATAGCAATCACTTTTACTTTATCTTTTTCTAAAGATTTCACATAAGTTTGTAACTGAGGGACTTCATCTAAACAATGTGAACAGGTACTACTCCAAAATACTATAATGTAGTTTTCTGCCCCTTGTAATTCAGATAACCTTTTAGTTATAAACTTATCCTTTTCTTTAATTTCAATATCAAAATCCGGAGCAACATTACCCTTTGAAATGTTCTTATATAAAATTAAAGCATGCAAAAGTTCTTGATCATTTAAAGACACAGCCACATCCATTAGATAATTTTCAGCAATATAATTGGCAATAGATTCAAAACCTAAATCAGACATTTGCTGCCATAAATCAAATAATAAAATACGCTGTACTTCATTTGGAGCATCTTTCATGTAGCTATGAACCACATCAATATTTTCTTTATAATTTTCTAATTCATCTTTAGAATCTGAAGACATTCCAAAAACATAATTCAGCATGCGTTCTTCTAAAAAATTAGAACTTTGAAGTGTTTTATTATTAAAATCAACATGATCAAAATAATGCGTTTTTAAATTGTTGATATATGTTTTAACATCTTGAACTTGCTGGGGAATGTATGGTTTATTCGCTTTAATGAACTCAAGTGCAATAGTATCCTTCGTTGCGTTTTCAAAATTTTCTTGAGTTTCTTTTTGCGTCTTAAAAATGGCTTTTAAGGCTGTTGTATCTTTACTTTCTTGACTAAAATAATTACCAATACTTTGGGTAACCATAGACATACTGTTGGTGTAAGAAGCTATTAATTTATTTTCGGTAGATTTCTTAAATTCTACACCGGTTTCAGAATTAAACGTGAGTTCGATATCTTCTTTTCCGTTATAAATAATATCAAAATTATAATCTTCTTGTGGCACCCCATAAACCAAACGATACATGCCTTTTGTGTTTGTTGAATCTAGTTTAAATTCAAAACTCCCATCTTCTTGTATTTCAGCATTTGAAACATAATCTGATAGGGTTGGTTTCACTTTATATAGTAATGCAAAATTATAGTCTTTTGCCAGAGAGAATTTACCTTTTATGGTATTTTGTGCCAGTAAGATACTTGGCAATAAAGCAATTAAAAAAAGTATACGTTTCACAATAATAATTTATTTAAAACCCCTCACCAATTGGGGAATGACAATTCTAATAAGTTAAAACCAATAATTAAGCCACAATAGGCTGTAAAGCCTCTAATGCTTGTTTTACAGATTTAATATTCTCAAAAGTTAGCATTAATCGTAAACCAATTCGAGTTTGTTTCTCTTTCATTTTACAAGCGCTTGGGTTTGTTTGTACAAATTTCAACACTTTGGTAAAATTAGCACTTTGATAAAAACGACTTTGTTGATCGTTTAAGAAATAACCAATCAACTTACCTTGTTTCATAATGATTTTTTCAAACCCTATTTTAGTAGCTAACCACTTTATTTGGACACTGTTTAATAAATCGGTCACTTCTTTGGGTAATTCTCCAAAACGGTCGATTAAATCCGTTTCAAAGATATGCAATTCTTCTTCTGTTTTTAAGTTATTTAGCTGCGTGTACAAGTTTAGTCGTTCTGCAATATTATTCACATAACTATCTGGAAATAAAAGCTCAAAGTCAGTATCTATAGTAACATCTTTAACGTAAACTTTGTTAGCATCATCTTCATTATACAAATCCTTAAACTCATTTTCTTTAAGCTCTTCTATGGCTTCATTTAATATTTTTTGATAGGTATCAAAACCTATTTCATTTATAAAACCACTTTGTTCTCCGCCCAATAAATCACCAGCACCACGAATTTCTAAATCTTTCATCGCGATATTGAATCCGCTTCCCAATTCCGTGAATTGCTCTAAAGCTGTAATACGTTTTCTAGCATCATCAGTCATAGCCGAATACTCTGGTGTAATAAAATAACAGAATGCTTTTTTGTTACTTCGACCTACTCTACCGCGCATTTGGTGCAAATCGCTCAATCCAAAATTATTAGCATTATTGATAAAAATGGTATTAGCATTAGATACATCCAATCCGCTTTCCACAATCGTAGTACTTACCAAAACATCAAAACCGCCATCCATAAAAGAAAGCATGAGTTGCTCTAACTTTTTACCATCCATTTGCCCATGACCGATACCTATTTTTGCATCGGGCACCAATCGTTGAATCATTCCAGCAACTTCTTTAATGTTTTCAATACGATTATGAATGAAGAATACTTGCCCACCGCGTTGAATTTCATAACTCACTGCATCTCTAATCGTTTCTTCGCTAAAACGAATCACATGACTTTCAATAGGATATCGATTTGGAGGTGGTGTGGTAATGACTGATAAATCTCGAGCCGCCATTAAGCTAAATTGTAACGTTCTCGGGATTGGTGTAGCAGTTAAGGTTAGCACATCCACATTATCTTTTAAAGTCTTAAGTTTTTCTTTTACTGCAACACCGAATTTTTGTTCTTCATCAACAATCAACAAGCCCAAATCTTTAAACTTCACGTTTTTATTAACGAGTTGATGTGTACCAATAAGGATGTCTACTTTTCCCTGTTCTAAACCTTCTAAAGTTTCTCGTTTCTCTTTGGCTGTTCTAAAACGGTTGACATAATCCACAGTAACAGGAAAATCTTTTAAGCGCTCTTTAAACGTTCTAGAATGTTGATAGGCCAAAATAGTAGTTGGCACCAAAACAGCAACTTGTTTCCCATTATCTACGGCCTTAAACGCTGCACGAATAGCCACTTCGGTTTTGCCAAAACCTACATCACCACAAATTAAACGATCCATAGGGCGTTCACTTTCCATGTCTGCTTTTATATCTGCTGTTGCGGTAGTTTGGTCTGGGGTGTCTTCGTAAATAAAAGAAGCTTCCAATTCGTGTTGCATATAACTATCAGGATTATATTGATAGCCTTTTTCGGTTTTACGTTTTGCGTAAAGTTTTATTAAGTTGAACGCCACATGTTTTACACGCGCCTTTGTTTTTTGTTTTAAGGTTTTCCAAGCATTACTACCAAGCTTGTAAATTTTTGGTGGTTTGCCATCCTTACCATTAAACTTGGTGATTTTATGTAGCGAATGAATACTTAAATACAACACATCGCGCTCACCATAAACCAATTTAATGGCTTCTTGCTTTTTACCTTCAACATCAATTTTTTGAAGACCACCAAAACGCCCAATACCATGATCGATGTGTGTTACATAATCACCAATATCTAAATTCGTGAGTTCTTTTAGAGTGATGGCCTGCTTTTTAGCATACCCGTTTTTAAGATGAAATTTATGATAGCGCTCGAAAATTTGATGATCGGTGTAGCAGACTATTTTATTATCATGGTCTATAAATCCTTGATGTAAGGATAAAATAATGGTTTGATATTCTTTGACGTCGAGATGTGAATCATCAAAAATATCATGAAACCGTTTTGCTTGTTGTTCACTTACGCAAGCAATATAGTTTGTATAGCCGTTTTCGTAATTGGTATTTAAATCTTCAATTAACAGATTGAACTGCTTATTAAAAGCGGGTTGCGGCGTGGTATTAAAGGCAACACTTTTGCCAGATGTATTATTAAAAACGGTAGAGGTACCAAACTCTACCACAGAAAAGTCTAGTAACTGCTTTTTTAATACTGTTGCATTACAAAATAGCTCGTTAGGTTCGGCATGTTTAATATCTGTTGAAAGGCTTTTAAAAGCGTCTTCTGCTTTATCATAAAAATCATCAATTCTTGAAAAAAGTAGATCAGCATTTTTTATACACACTACTGTTTTCTGAGCAATATATTTTAGAAAGCTTTGCCGGTTTTCTTCTAATAATTTATTCGCTACATTAGGAATAATACTGATTTTTTTAATCTGCTCGATGGACAATTGTGTTTCCACATCAAAGGTTCTGATGCTGTCCACCTCATCACCAAAAAACTCGATACGATAAGGTTCGTCATGCGAAAAAGAAAACACATCTACTATGCCGCCTCGCACTGAAAACTCTCCCGGTTCGGTAACAAAATCGACACGCTTAAATTGATATTCAAACAACACTTCGTTTACAAAATCAATGGACACCTTATCATTTAAACCAACTTTAAGTGTGTGGCGTTCTAGCTCCTTTCTAGTAACGACCTGCTCAAAAAGCGCATCGGGATAGGTAACAATAATCGCTGGTTTCTTTTGTGAATTTATCCGGTTTAAAACCTCAGCACGCAATAACACATTGGCATTATCGGTTTCTTCAATTTCGTAAGGTCTTCTGTAGCTTCCGGGATAGAATAGCACATCTTTATCATTACAAAGTTGCTCTAGATCGTTTAGATAATGTGCCGCTTCTTCTTTATCGTTAAAAATCAACAAAAAGGGCTTTTCGGCTGCTTTAAAAACTGTTGAAATAACAAAAGAAAAAGAGGATCCTACAAGTCCTTTTAAATATGTTTTTGTCCCAGTTTGGGACATAGCCTTTTGCAGATTTTGCACTTGCAAAGTCTGTAAATAGGTTTGAGAGATAAGAGTTTTACTCACCCAATTTTGTTTTACGAATGCAAATATACGGTTTAGGATGATTTTTTTGTTGTTTTGCTAAAGCTTGTCCTATTTTTTTTCTAGAAATTCACAAATGTATATCCTATTTTAAAAACTTGGTCTGCACATCGCGTTAGGGATTGCAACGGCATCCTTTTTTGTGCTTAACTATAAGTTTGTTTTGAAACTTAATTTAAAAAACACAGAAATCACTTGATGAGATACTGAAACAAGTTCAGCACAAGAAAGATATAGTGGAAAGCCCGACCCTTGCAGTAACCTACCTACCGGCAGGCAGGCTCACAAAAAATTGAATTTTTCAGTTAAAATTCTTAAAAAAATATGTAATTTTGTAGTACTAAATAAGAAGTATATATGTCGTTTTCAGATTTATTTGATAGTGGGTTTAAAAAGCGTAATGAAGACCATTTTGCAGCTATAGTTCGTGTAGCAATGGATGATGGTATAATTACCCCTGATGAACAAGCCTTTTTAGATAGATTAGCTAGTAATATAGATATTAGTGAGGCTGATTATAAAATGATTTTAAAAGATTATAAATCGCATCCTATTAACCCACCTGTTTCTTATGATCTTCGGTTAGAGCGTTTATATGATTTAGTTCGTATGGTGCATGTAGACCAAATAAAAGGCGACCCAGAACACAGGCTTTTACATAAAATTGGTGTAGGTCTTGGGTTTCATGCGGTAAACGTAAAATATATAGTCGATAAGGCTTTAACATTAGTAAATAATGGGGTTGATTTAGATACGTTTGTAGACCAAATAAGAAACATGAATAGATAGGTTTTCTATCACACATTATTATATAAAAAATGCGAACTCTTGAGTTCGCATTTTTTTTAATCTGCTATTAACATTAAATAAAAAGGAGTTGGCAGCCTTCTTGGTCTGCTCTACTATAAAAATCTCCAATGGTTAGTATGCCATCGAGTTCATCTATTAAATCCTCTTCTTTTAAATGAAACATATCTACAGCTAGTTTACACGCCCAAAGTCTACAGCCAGAATCTGAAAGAATTTCTAAAAACTCACCAATAGGCGGCATATCTAGTTTTTCCATTTCTTTTTTCATCATTTTTGTTGCAAAAGCTTCCATTCCTGGCAACCCCCCCAACATGGTTGGTATGTGCATTCCTGGATTACCAACTGTGGCAACATGTAGATGTTCTAACTTTTTCTTTTGAATGGCTTCTAATCCAAAAAATGTAAAGAATATTTCGGATTCTATGCCTTCCATTCTTGCTCCGTTAGCCATTACAAATGCGGCATAAGCATTTTCAATAGTCGCTTTTGATAATATAAAAAGCATTTTTTTAACTTTTGTGCTCATAATTATATATTTTAAATTAGTCTTTTGTGTTTATTAAATTAAATACAACTTTTTGGTTTTGGTACACCAGCTATTTTAGTTGAAATTTTTAATGGTCCTTTAGGGAAAAGTGCATAGAATTCTTTGATGTTTAAAACACCACTTTTTTTAATCCCTCTTACAGATAAGGCAACATCATTTTTTACTTGTTCTTGAAGCCAAGAAACTACTTCCCAATGTCTATCTGTCATTTCTACGCCTTCATTCTTAGCAATCTCTAGTCCAATTTCTTTAGTCCATTGAGATACGTCTGTTAAATATCCGTCTTCCGTGACGTCTAATCTAATTCCTGCAATATTTAAATCCATAATATTTAGTGTTTTTAATTAATTCTTTTTTATATCAAATACTTTTCCTTTGAAACTCATGTTTCTTGAAACGAATGGAATGGCAATACCTTTTAAAAGCATATTCCAATAAATCCATCTAAAGGCTAATTTTCCCCAGTGATTAAAAATGCTTTCTTTTAATAATTTTAGAGGTCCGATTTTTGCGAAAGGGAAGGTTCCATGTACTGGTTCTGTAGTATAATTGAAATCAATAAGTAAAGCCTTGTTATGTCCGGTCTCTATAAAGCAGTTTGCATGTCCATCAAATTCTTCTTTTAGTGTATATCCTTTTAAATATAGAAGAATATTATCGGTTAAAGTTTCGGCTTGAAAGTGAGCTACAGAACCAGCTTTAGACGCCGGAACATTGGTTGCATCACCAATTACAAATATATTTTCGTGTGCTATAGATTGTAACGTATGTTTATGTGTTGGAACAAAGTTTAAATCATCTCCTAATCCAGATCTTTCAATAAGCTCATCTCCCATATTTGTGGGAACCGTTACTAATAAATCAAATGGGATTTTACTTTCTCCGTAATCAACAATTTCTTTAGTTTCATTATCGACTCTTTCTATTGCAAAATCAGACTCCATATGGATGCCTTTTTCAGATAGAAGATAACTTAATGATTTTGAACAGGTAGGTTTTGTAAAAGCACCAGATAACGGCGTAACATACGTAATTTCTACTTTATCTCTCATGCCCTTTTTTCTGAAATAGGAATCAGCCAAAAAAGCAAATTCTAAAGGCGCTACAGGGCATTTAATAGGCATTTCTGTTAAATGCACCACCAGTTTTCCGCCTTCCCATTCACGCAATTTATTTCGTAATGCTAATGCTCCTTCGAACGTATAAAAATCAAATATGTCCTTTTTCCAAAGTGGTCCTAATAATCCTTCGGTTTCCTCTGGTGCTATTTTAGATCCTGTAGCAATAATTAAGAGGTCATAATCTAAGGTTTCATCCTCAAGAGCGACTTTATTCTCTTCCGGTAAAATTTTATCTATTTTCTTTTGAATGTAGTTAACCCCTTTTGGAATAAATTTTTTACCTACTTTTTTTACCTGATCTTCTGTATAGGTATCAAATGGAAGAAATAAAAACCCTGGTTGATAATAATGTGTTTTATATTGATCTACTATGGTAATTTTCCAAGTCTTTTTTGGAAGCTTTGAAACCAAATGATTTGCCATCATTGTTCCTGAAGTACCTGCACCTAAAATAACTAAGTTTTTCATTGTTTTTTGCTTTAGTAAATAATTGCAATTATAATTGTTTGTATTTATAATTACTTTGTAAAATTAATCATAACGGAATGATCAAGTTATGACAAAAGTCATCATAAACCCCTATGTGTGTGTAACAATGGTTACATAAGGATTTATGATGATAATCTATATTTAAATTTTTAATAAGTGACAAAAGTCATAGATAAGAGACTTTTCTCAAAGTAATTTTACCAATCAAATATTAACTATAAGAATTCTCTAAAACTAATTCTGAATTCTTCTAAATAACTTTAGTTATGAAAACCACTATTTTACGTTCGTTATTTTTACTATTCTCCGTATCTGTTTTGTCACAAGCCGGTCACATCATGCAGGGTGTTGGTGCTGTAAACATGTCTATGGGCGGTGCGGCGACAGCACAACCACTTGATATTTCTGGAGCTCTGCAATGGAATCCTGCCTCAATTTCTGTTTTTGACGACAAAATAATCAAACTAGATGTTGGGTTATTCTTTTCTTCGCCTGAGTTATTCTCTACAGTTCCAACACCAATGGGACCTTTTGGAGGAAATACCGAGGATGATAGAGGTGCGTCTCCTATGCCCGCGTTAGCAATGGTTTGGGGTAAAGAAGGTAGCAAACATACGTTTGGTGCATCTGCTTTTGGTATTAGTGGATTCGGTGTAACTTTTCCAGAAGAAGCTAACAATCCTTTTAGTGCAACTTTTAACCCAATGGAAAGTTCAAATCCCGTAAATTACCCGCAGGCGGCAAGAGGTTTTGGACATATAGAATCCGATTATATGTTGTTACAAATAGGTTTATCTTATGCTTATGAATTAACAGATAAATTGTCAATAGGTGTACAACCAAATATTAATTATTCTGCTTTAGAGTTGGCTCCAAACCCTTTATCCCCTCCTGATTTCCCAGCAAGCATGGGTGGAACTGATAAAGGCTACCCAACAAGCGACAAAGCTACAGCTATTGGTTTTGGCGCTCAATTTGGATTGTTTTATGATTCAGGTTCTGGATTAAAATTAGGAGCATCCTATAAAACAGCTCAAAAATTTAGTGAGCTTGAATTTAAGAATACGTATTTGGACGGAACAGAGGCTCCAGATGTAAGTTTTCAAATGGATTATCCAGCAATTTTCTCTCTTGGATTAGGTTATTCTAAAGGAGATGTTGATTTAGCTCTTGATTTTAGACGTGTTGATTACGAAAATACAAACGGATTTGAAGCTAGTGGTTGGAAAATAGCAGATAATGGTTTCCCTACTGGTTCAGTAAATGGATTTGGATGGAAAAACATCTCTATTCTGTCTGCTGGTCTCCAGTATAAAGGTATCAAAAAATTACCTTTACGTTTTGGTTATACTTATAGCTCTAACCCAATTACAGAAGAAATAACATTTTTTAATATTCCTGCTACAGCAGTTATCAAAAGTGCATACCAATTTGGTTTAAGCTATGAAGTAAACGACACTTGGCAAGTTGATGCTGTATATCATTATGGTGATAGTAATGGCTCTACACAAGGACAAATATTAGATCCAAGTCAGATTTCTGCAAGCAATCCTTTAGGAGCTATTCCGGGTTCTAATGTATCTTATGAAATGACTACATCAATGATTCAATTTGGTGTAAGCTATAAATTTCTAAAAACAAAAGAGACTAATTAGTACAACTAGTGATTACCGTACTATAAGTTAAATATTCAGTAAAAAATGCGAACCATGAGTTCGCATTTTTTACTTATTTAATTTTAATTGAATACGCTTTCGTGGAATATCTACATCCAACACTTTTACTATAATTTGTTGATGTAGACTCACATGTTCGTTTACATCTTTCACAAAAGAATCCGATAGATTTGATACATGAATTAATCCGCTTTCTTTAATACCAACATCTACAAAACATCCGAAGTTTGTAATGTTATTAACGATTCCCGGAAGTAATTGCCCTTCGCGTAAATCGTTAATGGTTTTTATATTTTGATTGAAGGTAAAAACTTTAGCCTGTTCCCTAATATCCAATCCAGGTTTTTCTAGTTCTTTGATGATATCTTCAAGCGTTAACAGACCAACTGAATCTGTGTAATATTTTTTCAAATCTATCTTTTGAAGCAACGCTTTATTTCCAATTAAATCGTGAACTGATTTACCCAAATCTTTAGCCATTTTAGTTACAATCCCATAACTTTCAGGATGCACTGCAGAATCATCCAAAGGGTTTTGCGCCTCCTTAATTCTCAAAAACGCTGCTCCTTGTTCAAAAGCTTTTCCGCCTAAACGTGGTACACTTTTAATTTCTTTTCTAGATGTGAAAACGCCATTTTCGTTTCTGTAATTAAAAATGTTTTCAGCTAGTTTTGGACCAATACCTGAAACAGAGCTTAGCAACGGTTTACTTGCCGTATTGATGTTTACACCAACAGCATTTACACAATTTTCTACCACAACATCTAATTGTTTTTGAAGTTTGGTTTGGTCTACATCATGTTGGTATTGACCAACGCCAATAGATTTCGCGTCAATCTTTACCAATTCTGCTAGCGGGTCTTGTAAACGACGCCCAATAGAAACTGAACCACGAACCGTAACATCATAATTTGGGAATTACTCTCGTGCTATTTTTGAAGCTGAATAAATACTTGCTCCCGCTTCACTCACCACAAATACTTTTACATCATTTTTAAAATGTACTTTTCTAATCAAAGCTTCGGTTTCTCTTGAAGCGGTACCGTTTCCAATAGCAATGGCTTCAATTTTATAAGCATCTGCTAAAGAGCCTATCTTCTTCATAGCTCCAATACTATCATTCTTCGGTGGATGTGGATAAATGGTCTCATTATATTTTAATTGCCCTTGTGCATCTAGGCACACCACTTTACAACCTGATCTAAATCCAGGGTCGATAGCCAAAACGCGTTTTTCACCTAATGGAGATCCTAATAACAATTGTTTTAAGTTTTTTGCAAAAACATTAATTGCAGATTCATCGGCTTTTTCTTTTGCTATATGTAAAGCTTCATTACTTAACGATGGTAATAATAAGCGTTTGTATGCATCTTTAATGGCTAGTTCTATTTGTTCCCTGCCTGCCGGCAGGCAAGGCGCGCAAGCGTTATTAGAACGCATCATTCTACTTTCAATTTTATCTAAAGCTTTGTCGTTATCTATCTCAATTTTAACACGAATAAAGCCCTCAGTTTCGGCTCTTAAAATAGCTAGCAAACGGTGTGATGGAATTCTACTTAAACTCTCTTCCCAATCAAAATAATCTCTAAATTTTTGCGCTTTTTCGTCGGTTGCTTTTGTTTTTATCACTTTCGTGGAAATCATTGCGAAACGCTGAAGCTGATGACGAATGTTGTTTCTAATATCGGTACGTTCATTAATCCATTCGGCAATAATATGTCTGGCGCCTTCTAAAGCGTCTTCAACAGAATTTACATCGCCTTTTATATATTTAAATGCTATAGATTCGATATCATTAGCATTCTGGCTCATTATGATTTTGGCAAGTGCTTCTAATCCGTTTTGGCGTGCTTTCTCTGCTTTAGTTTTTCTGCTTTTCTTGTATGGTAAGTATAAATCTTCAAGTGTCGTTAAATCTTGAGTAGCTTCTATCTTTTGTTTTAATTCTGGGGTTAAAACGGCTTGCTCTTCTAAAGCTTTTAAAATGGCTTTTTTTCGTTTTTCTAGAGCTTCAAATTGTTCTTTATATTTTACGATATCACCAATTTGAACCTCATCTAAATTTCCGGTACGTTCTTTTCTGTAACGCGAAATAAAAGGAATGGTACAATCTTCATTAAGTAATTCAATCGTATTTCTTACTGATTGCTCTGGAAGTTTTATCTGGGAGATTATGAAGTTTACCATGGTGCTAATTTAAAAAGACCCGTCAAGTATAGGAAACCTGACAGGTCTTTTTTATATTAATTTAAGCTTAAAATTGACGAAATGCCAAAAATACATTCAGCGTAACAAACTGTTATTAAGCAACTTTTTTAATCAAATCAAAACAAGGGCATTTTTTACAACGCTTATTTTTGTCTTCTTTGAATTTTTTACAGCAACTATCTTTAGCTTTTTTATGCAGTTTTATGCCTAATTTGCGTAATTTTTTAATGGCTTTCTTTTTCTTCTTTTTGCCCAAAATAACATGTGATATTCAGATCGATACACAAAAATAAGTTATTTTTATTAAATCTAAATAAGCTAAAACTTTAAAGTTAAAGGGGCGTATTTGCAGCTGCTGTAGTTACTGTTAGATTTTCAATATCTCTATCAAATAGATACAAGCCACCTTTATCATCACCAATCATATTTATTTTATCCAGAATGGTACGCGCTACAGCCTCTTCTTCAATTTGTTCTGCTACATACCACTGTAAAAAGTTATGAGTAGCATAGTCCTTTTCTTGTAGGCTTATGTGCACTAATTCATTAATACTTTGAGACACATAAACTTCATGTTCAAACAATTTTTCGAACATTTCTTTAATTGATTTGAATGTGACATTTGGTGCTGCTAATTGGGAAATTTGTGCATGACCTCCGCGCTCATTTACAAACTTTACCAACTTCAACATATGTTCACGTTCTTCATCAGATTGTGCATACATAAAATTAGAAACACCTTCTAAACCTTTAACCTCTGCCCAACATGCCATGGCTAAATAAATTTGAGAAGATTCTGCTTCTATTCGTATTTGACTATTTAATGCGGCTTCTATGATTTTTGATAACATAATATTTTGTTTTATGTAAAGTTACTAAAAACGTTTGTTTTTTAGCTAATCTGCAACCCATTTACAACACTAGTATCATCAGGATTTACGAACACCAATTTGCCGTCAGCATTTTCAGTCATTAAAATCATACCTTGACTCTCAATACCTCTTAACGCCCTTGGTGCCAGATTTACTAACACTGTTACACGTTTCCCAACCACTTCTTCCGCAGTAAAACTTTCAGCAATACCAGATACTATCGTTCTTGTATCAATTCCTGTATCTACTTTAAGTTTTAATAATTTTTTGGTTTTTGGCATTTTTTCGGCTTCTAAAATTGTGCCTACACGCATATCTAACTTTGTAAAATCTTCAAATGTGATAGTCTCTTTTTGAGGTTCTACTGTTTTGTTTGCCGCTTCGTTTGCTTTTTTACTTGCTTCTAATTTATCAAGTTGTTTTTGGATGGTTTCGTCTTCTATTTTGGAGAATAACAATTCTGCTTTTCCTATTTTATGTCCCTCTGGCAATAACGTTTCTTTTGTGCTCACTTCATTCCATTGAGTGGCTTCGACAAACTTAGCATGACTTTTACTTTCATCTTTGTCATTCTGAGTTAAATTGAGAATATTTTTCAGTTTTTCAGAAGTAAACGGTAAAAACGGTTCACACAAAGTTGCTAATGCCGACGCTATTTGAAGTGACACGTACATAATAGTTTGTGTTCTGGCTTCATCAACTTTAATGACTTTCCAAGGCTCCTCATCTGCTAAATATTTATTTCCTAAACGTGCTAAATTCATTAATTCTTGTCCCGCTTCTCTAAAACGGTAACGTTCTATTGAACTTGCAATAACATCTGGATACGCTTTTATTTTAGCTAAAGTTTGCTCATCAACTTGTGTGAAATTACTAGGTGTCGGCACAGTACCTTCATAATATTTGTTGGTAAGCACAACCACTCGGTTTATAAAGTTTCCAAAAATAGCTACTAGCTCATTATTATTTCTAGCTTGAAAATCTTTCCAAGTAAAATCGGTATCCTTTGTTTCCGGCGCATTTGCATTTAATGAATAACGCAACACGTCTTGCTGACCAGGAAATTCCTCTAAATAATCAGGTAACCAAACCGCCCAATTTTTAGACGTAGATAACTTATTGCCTTCTAAATTTAAAAACTCATTTGCTGGCACATTTTCTGGCAGAATATAACTG
>Ga0213861_10002985_pt1 | contig 14137 bp, 12 predicted proteins | sample PICome_4_FD_160110 | JGI IMG/M metagenome (GOLD analysis project Ga0213861, IMG submission 160110) | Coastal seawater microbial communities near Pivers Island, North Carolina, United States - PICO131 | ecosystem: Environmental > Aquatic > Marine > Coastal | place: USA: North Carolina... | reverse complement strand
GTATCGGCAACGGACGCACCAGAAAGTGGTCCAGCCGGCCGACCGATCCACCACTGCTTGGCAAGTGCCAAGACATCCGAGTCTGAAGAAAAGGGTTGCACCTTAACCCAACCCCTGACGCCATGGCCGCCAACAATCCGGCCGAGCGCAATCAAGTCTTTAGGTGGGGTAGTCATGCCGATACCCTCGGGTGTTTACAAAAACGCAAGGTCGGCGCGACAAGGCACTGCACTGACTTGATATCAGGCGGCAGCGACTTTGGCAGCGTAGTCTTTGACCAAACGAGCCACGGCAGGCGACAGCTGTGCGCCAACGCTCTTCCAGTGCTCAACGCGATCAACGGCAATGCGAAGCTTCTCTTCGTTAGCGTTGGCCACAGGGTTATAAAAACCCACGCGCTCAATGAAACGGCCGTCACGACGGTCGCGGGAATCTGTTGCAACTAGGCTGTAAAAAGGGCGCTTTTTAGAGCCGCCGCGTGCCATGCGAATCACCACCATAGGTAATCTCTTTTAAAAAAGGGGTAAGGAATCAGAACCAAGCCGGAAATTCTAACATGGATCAGTCGCGCCGCTTCAAGAAATGATGGGCAACGCCTTCAGATTGCTGTTGTGACAACAACCCATTGCCCGTTTGGCGACAAAACGCCTGGAAATCCTTAACAGCGTTGCGGTCGGTGGTAATAACCTCCAATACCGCACCCGGCTGCAATGTCGAGAGTGCTTTCTTGGCTTTCAGAATCGGCAGTGGACACACCAAACCTTGGGCATCCACCACCAATGCCACCGTCCCGTCAAAAGGGATGCTCGGCGAATCTGGGGCACCAACGCCTGTCACGGCGCCACCTTTGCATCAACCCATTGAGACAAACCTGCCAAAGCACCCGCCAAGGCGGCAACATCAGTGCCACCACCCATGGCCATGTCCGCGCGCCCGCCCCCTTTGCCTCCGATCAGAGCGGCCACATGGGCGACAATATCACCGGCCTTTACAGTCGAGGTTAAGTCACCAGTCACCCCGGCAACGAGGCTTATTTTTCCATCAGCAGCGGTGGCAAGCACGACTACCCCACTGGAAAGCTTATCTTTCAGCTGGTCAACCATGGTACGCAACGCTTTAGGGTCTACGCCATCGACTTGCTTAACCAGCAAGCGCACACCTTTGGACGTCTGAACCACTTGATCAGCCAAGGCGGCACCGGCGCCTGCATTTAGTTTTGCTTTCACTTGCTCGAGTTCGCGCTCAGCCTCTTTAAGTTGCTCTTGTAGCTGCGCGACGCGCTCTGCGGCCCCACCGACTGTTGATTTCACCAATGCCGCAATTTGCGCTGCTGTGGCATTCAGTTGTTGCGCCCAGTGCAGGGCGTTGTCGCCCGTGATGGCTTCCACCCTTCTGACACCAGCGGCCACGCCCGACTCAGCGATGATTTTGAACAACCCAATATCACCGGTGCGGGTCACGTGTGTGCCGCCGCACAATTCCTTAGACGTACCAATATCGAGCACACGCACTTCATCACCGTACTTCTCACCGAACAAAGCCATGGCACCGTGCTTGATCGCATCTTCAAAACCCATCACTTGCGCTTGAGTGGTGGCATTGGCAAGAATTTCTTGGTTCACGCGCTTCTCAACTTCGGTGATTTGGTCTGGCGTCATTGCCGCGTCATGAGAGAAGTCAAACCGAGTCTTTTGTGCATCAACCAATGAACCACGCTGCTGCACATGCCCGCCCAGCACGTCTCGCAAGGCCTTGTGCATGATGTGTGTCGCAGAGTGATTGCGAATGGTCTTACCACGTTGCGCTTGGTCAACCCGAGCCTCTACCGTGTCGCCGACTGTCAATTGACCCTGGCGCAACTCGCCGTGATGCCCAAAAACCCCAGCCTGAACCTTTTGAGTGTCGTTGACCTGAAATGTAGTCACCGTACCGGCACGTTCGGCTTGAATCAGCCCAGCATCACCCACCTGGCCGCCTGACTCAGCATAAAACGGCGTTTGATCCAACACCACAATGGCCTGCTGGCCTGCAGTGATTTGCGCCACAGGCGAGCCCTCTCGATACAGGGCCGTGACTTTTGCAGGAACGCTCAACTCCTCATAACCACAGAAAACCGTTTCATCGCCGTTATAAGACAAACCCTCAGTGGCCTTAAAGCGGCCAGCGGCTCGCGCTTGATCGCGTTGGCGACCCATTGCCTGCTCAAAGCCTGCCAGATCAACCTCAACCTGGCGTTCACGGCAGATGTCGGCTGTTAAATCAACAGGGAAACCGTAGGTGTCGTAGAGCATAAATAGCGTTTGGCCATCCAAACGGTCACCCTCAGACAAGTCACTGAGCGCAGAGTCAAGAATTCGCATGCCATTTTCTAGGGTCTCGCCAAAACGCCACTCCTCTTGCTCAAGAACCTTGGTTACCCGCTCAGCCTTGGCTTGAAGCTCGGGAAAAGCTTGCCCCATCTGAGCAACCAAATCGTCAACCAATCGATGGAAAAACGGCTTTGATTGACCGAGCTTATAGCCATGTCGTAACGCTCGACGAATAATGCGACGAAGCACATAACCACGCCCCTCGTTACTCGGGATAACACCATCAACCACCAAAAACGCGCAAGCACGAATGTGGTCAGCAATCACTTTTAGCGAGTTATTGCTCAAATCTTGACAACCTGTTTCGCGAGCAGCTGCCTTGATAAGAGCCACAAACAAGTCGATTTCATAATTTGAATGAACGTGCTGTAAAACGGCTGCAATCCGCTCGAGTCCCATACCGGTATCCACACAAGGCTTGGGCAGTGGATGCATCACGCCACTGCTGTCGCGCTCGAACTGCATGAAAACCAAATTCCAAATCTCGATGTAACGGTCACCGTCCTCTTCAGGAGAGCCTGGCGGCCCACCCCAAACGTCAGCGCCATGATCAAAAAAAATCTCCGTGCATGGGCCACAAGGTCCGGTATCGGCCATCTGCCAGAAATTGTCCGAGGCGTAGCGTGCACCCTTGTTGTCACCGATACGAATAATGCGCTCGACTGGCACCCCAATATCGTCGCGCCAGATGCCATAAGCCTCATCATCTTCGTGATAAACCGTGACCCACAGCTTGTCCTTGGGTAACTGATAGACCTGGGTCAAAAGCTCCCACGCATATTGAATCGCGTCGCGCTTAAAGTAGTCCCCGAAGCTGAAGTTACCCAGCATTTCGAAGAAAGTGTGGTGACGAGCGGTGTAGCCCACGTTCTCTAAGTCGTTGTGTTTACCCCCAGCACGAACGCAACGCTGCGAGCTCGTAGCCCGCTTGTAAGCCCGAGATTCTTGCCCGGTAAAAACATCCTTGAACTGCACCATGCCCGAGTTGGTGAAGAATAAAGTCGGGTCGTTACCGGGCACCAAAGACGATGAGGGCACGATGGTGTGCCCCTTCGATTCAAAAAACTGCAAGAACTTCTGGCGGATCTCTGAAACTTTCATGTTGGCATCGCTAGGAATAAAGGGATGGCGTGATTATAGAGCCTAGCTTTTCTCGCAGAGAAATCCCTCAGTCACACTAATACCAGCAACCGACGGGGTGTTCATTCCCACCCACCGAGGGATGTAGCCCGAAGTGCACCGACAACCTGGCTCGGGTGGCGCGGGCCAAACTGACAACGGTACTAACTTATCAGCAACCATTGAAAAAAATGGGTGCTCGGGGGGGTGCGGCAAGCAAGCTTGCCAAACATCACGCCTAACCTGAGTGGGCTGCCATTGCCCAGATCGGCACATCAATAATTCATCGTCTGGCGCTCGCATCAACAACCCGTTGGGTGCGCAAGTCCCAGACACCCTAGCCCGAGCACCCAGCAAAAGGCCTTCAGAAACAGTGACACGACCCGACACCTCGAGACCACCCGCCAGATGAACCGGCCGAGTTTCAAAAAGCCGCACAAATGGTGGCAAAATGTCACTGCGCCACGCCAACACGCCAACCGTGCCTTCGGGCCACGTCGCATCTAGCGCCAGCGACGCCCCTTGTAAGCGGCTCGGATTCAAAGCACTCACCACCAAACCTTTACCAGCCAATGCCACCATCAAGTCTGGTGCTGCGGCGGCCCGCCGCTTGGCATCCCACTGCTCAGGCGGCAAAGCCAACAGTAACCAGGCTTGTGGGCAGCTTGACTCATGACAAGGTCCTGTTGGCACCCGTTCGACCCGTATTTGAAACGGCAAGGGCGCCGTCTCAGGGAAGGCCATCAAAAGAAACCCCGCCTGTTTGAGTGCCTGTTGCCATTGGGCTGGCGTGGCCGGTGGTTGTTGGACCAGCAAAGCCGGGATGGGACCAACCTCAGGGCGCGTATCCAAGGCTGTTTGCATGGCCTGCGATAAAGTCAACAGCCATTGCCCCATGCCCTCAATGGCCACTTGCTCGGCACGTTCGACCCATTTGCCACTGCCCCAGATCACCATCAAAAGCGCCAATGTGGCAACCAGCAACCACTCCAAAAGAGCCTGGCCAGCTTGTGTGCGCGCACGCCGGCTCACTGAAACACAAACACAAACTGGTTATTGTCACCCTGGGCACACTGCGCATCGGCCAATACGGGTTGGTAACTCAAAACGGGGGCCAGAAAATCGTTTTTGACTGGCACACTGGCACCATGTCCGGCCACCGTGATGACGCTGGCCATGCGTTGCATGGCCGTGACAAGCATCGGGCAGGCCGCGTGATTGACATGGGACAGCGTCAAACGAAAAGCCGACCCCACTGACATGCCAGGCACCGAATCAGGCAATATGGTGATGGTACCGTTCTCGCCTCGCCCTTGGCCGCCTAGCCCATGGGCCACATCGGCTTTTTGACCCTCGCCTTGAACGGTCACCACTGCGGCGCTGCGCATGCCATTGATTAAGGCACGCTGATCAACACTGGCATAAGGCGCAAGACCGCCACCCAAAGCGGCCACCTTCATTCGCGACACAAACCGCTGCATGTCAGCGGCGACTTTTGGTACTTTATTCTCAATAACATAGCCTTGTAACGCCGGCACTCCAATAATGGCCAAGATGACCATCAAGGCTGTCACAATCGAAACCTCAACCAAAGAAAAACCAGCCTCAGAAGACCGACTTGGCCCTGACTTCGAACCCACCCTTAAAAACGCGACTGTGTCCGACGCTTGATCAATACTGTATGCCATCATTTTTTAACCGCTCCATGTTGCGCTGAGCCTTGGCTCAGCCTATGTTTGTTTGAATTGCTGAATTTGAAGCGCTGGTCTTTAAATACCAACCTCTTCGTTTGATCACGCCCTGCTAGACATACATTAGGGTCAAAGTCCGACGCATTTCCTCGACAACCTCAACATGCCAAGCCGCCACGGCAAACACAACGCCCACGGCCACGACCAGCAATAACCAGCGCCACACCATCGCGCGACGCGCCATTGACACAGTGATCTGCTCGCTGATTTGGGCAGAAGCCGTCAATAAACCATCAGACAAACCCCTCACACGGACAACATCCAACAAACACCAGCACGCCTGGTCATTGATCAAGCCCGTTTGCAAGGCGTCCAACGGATCCATGCCCCGATCTATTTGCGCCACCATCTGCCGCAAATGCCAACCCACCCAACGGTTGGCGCAGCCGTGTTGCACCAATAAAACATGGCGCAAGGTGACGCCACGCTGCTGCAACGTTCTGAGTAGCGTGGCCGTCATCATTAAAAAACGGATGGCTTGCATATCCCGGTACAGCTGCCAAGGACCCAGCCGATCCAACAGTTGCCTCATTGGTCCCACCACATGTCCGAATGACCAGACCCATAAGGCGAGGATCGCCAAAGCCATAAGCAGCAGAACCCAGCCCTGACTCACGACCAGATCGGCCCATGACATCAAACGCTGTGTTTGCACGCCATACAGTGATGCTGGCACCACTGAAAAGGCCTGCGCTAGCCGAGGGGCCGCAAATACCGGCAAAACAAACAACACGGTCAAAGCCACCACAAAGGCGAGCAATCCCACCATGATGGTTTGCCAGAACTGACGTGTGCTGCGCTGCGTTAGGCGAATTTGGCCAGCAAGCGCTTCTAGCGTTAGCATGAGCGCCGATTGTCCAGCGCCTTGCGCCAAGCCAATGCAATGCAAATCAGCGTCAGGAAGCGTTTGCTGCCAGGTTTGCGCCAAATCCCCACCGCATGCCGGATAGCGCCACGTCCACCAAGCTGACAGTCTTCCCCGGGGGCTTGTCGAACCGTGACGCAACGCATCTTGCTGAAAGATTTCAAGTAGGGTTCGATAAGAACGAGCATGGGTCAAGTACTGAGCCAAGAAATCGTAGTACTCAGCACGCTGTGATCTAAATCGCCATGCTGCCCAACGGATGGCCAATGGCTGTTGTAACCTCGTCATGGCATCACCCCGAAATGTCGCTCGTAATCGCGGGGGTCTAGCCACCCGGCTTGCAGATAATCAAACGCTTGGCCACGAATCGGTCGATAGTGCTGCAGGTCACAACCGCCACCGCTCAACAGTTGTGCCTGCCACGACGAAACTTGCTGCGCCAAACCCACTCGACCAATGGCTTCGTAAAACCCAGGATCCGCCGAGGGTTCAATCATTTCAGCCACCATAAATCGCCCACGACAACCATTAAGTGTTGCCACGGCGGCTCTTTGACAATCCACGCAACCCGCTGGATGCCGAAACCGAACCAATTCAGGCGACACCCCTGTCGCGGCGATCCAAGACTGCCACCACTGTTTAGCCCACTGCACCGAGCGCACTCGATTCAGACTGCAGCGCAGCGGTGCGTGGCTCAACCATTGCTCAAAAGGCAGCGCGCACGCCAAACAGAGCTTGGGTAACAGCGCTTGATAAACCAGTAGTCTTAGTACCCCTGGCATCGCCAAGAGGGATTGCGGCACACCGATCATGGGGGAGCTCAGCCGCAATAAAACCTGCAACACCGAACTCGCGTGCAACGTTGTGTAGACGCTTGTGCCCGACAACACGAGATCCATCAATGCTTGTCCACCCAATCGATCGCGGATTTCGCCAATTAACACATCATGAGCAGCACTTCTTTTAATGGTCTTTAATTTGATGGCTAAGTCGCTGTCGTTGGTATGTTCCGTGTGTTGCGTTTGCTCATGAAGACTGGTTACCAAACACTGCAATGCATTGTCTAGCTCGTACTCGACAGGATCCTCAAGCGTGATGACCTTTCTGGTCTTGGGGATCTCTTGCACCAATGCGGCCAGTGTTGTTGACTTGCCCGAACCCACCATCCCAGCAAGAATCACAGCGCCGCCATCACCGCTGCAGGCACGCTCAAGCATGGCCAATTGGTCACGGGCATAGCCCAGATCACTGAGGGGCGGCACCCGTTCTCGACCCTTTGGGTTCAATACCCTGAGGCAGACGCTAGGCCCCTGACCTGTCACCAACGATGCCCAGCGCAATCCAATGTCGCGACCCTTGACGCAGCGCTCAAGTCGGCCCTGCTGTTCGTGGCCAGGATCAAACACCGCTCCATTACCGCCACGCACACCCATCCAAGCAATACTCAGCAGTTCATTGAGCATCTGAGTCTTAATCACCTGAAATTGCGCTGGTCGAACCAGCCAGCCATCAACCGTAAAAGCAATGTCAGCGTTCGGGCGACGCGCTTGCAATGTCAGATGAATGTCACTGGCACCCGCTTGGATCGCCCACGACAAAACGTCATCCAACAGAGAAAACAAAACATGTTTTGGGGTCTGTAGCGCAACAGTATCCAAACGCGGTTGCTCGGCCAAACGCGAGCGTCGGTTAACCTCGCCAAGCACGACTGCTGGCACCAACAAAACATTGGGTTGGGTCATCACAAAACCAGCTTGTCGCATGGCCAGCAACAATGCCATGACGTCATTATCATCGGCACATTCAGCAAGCACCAACAATTGGCAAGTCAAGTCTTCCCGCTGAACGGGGCAGAAACGATCTGAAAGCTCCCCAGGCGCGATCGATAATCGATCAAATATCGGCCGCCAATATTCGAGACGCGCTCGGTGCGCCTCAGACCAGGCTTCTACGCTGGCCTTGGCGGTAATGTCTTGCAACGTTAATCGCTGAACGCCAGCCGCACGCCACCTCATTGATAGACCTGCGGCAAACACAAACGATGCCGTTGTCCTCGGTTGTCAAAAGACACACAAGGCGGCTGGATGGCGTGCAGACGCAACCCTCTGGCATGCGCGGCAATCGGCTTGGTTTGACCTTGTTGAAACAATACAAACGCGCCATCAACCCAGAGCTGCGCCTGCAGAACAGGCAACACCCCATGTATGGCCAGCAGTTTGGGCGCTGGACGTGGCGGTTTGGCACGCTGTGTGGCCTGCCGATGCACCCGCTCGAGCGCATCAGACTCCATCTTAGCCATGACTTGAACGGTCAGCTCGCTTGGGCTAGCCAAGACCGAGCACGGACTTAATCCCCATGAGAAAACCACAAACAGCTTAAGAGGCACTCGATTTAAGCGCACGTAACTCTCCTTTTAAGTAAAGCATGAGATAGCTGTTGTGCTGATCCACGGTGGCGCTCGGCATGACGTCAAGTCGCACGCTCTGCCAGAACACCGGTAATGACCATGACTGCAAAAGCGACAATTGACGCACCGGCAGACGAAGGCTGATTTCAGCCGATCGCAGCGTGATCAAAAAAGAATCCGCACCTAGTTTTTTTTCCTGCCAAGGCCCAAGACTGATATTCGGTGTGATGGCGCTTTGTCGTTGCAAGGTGGTCAACCACGTTTCGTGCGCGTCGATGGACTCTGCTGTGCGCACTGGCAACTGTTTGGCAGCAACACGAACGACACTTTCAAAGCGCGACCGATCAAGGGATACAGGTTTTAAGCGCCAAATCTCAGGCGCACGCGCGCCCAAAATAACGTTATCCGTGGTGGCACGACGACGCAAATAATCTGCTCGGCAAGTCGCAGCATCAACGATCAGCGCGCAATCCACGGTTTGCAGTATCCAACCATCGGGATCGACTGGCAGTTGCAACAACCCCTGCCAAAGGGACTCCAAATCACGCATATCGTGGACATAAACTGACGGCATCAACGCCTCTGAATCTGCTTGTACTGCTGGCACGGTGGCCTCACTTGTTTGCGGCCACCAACCCAACGAAACCCACATAAAACCCGCACCAATCAAACACACCACCACCCCCATAGCCAGGACAACCATCTCGCTACTAACACCGAAGCGCAATCGCCGACATCGGGCGGATTCCCCCGCAGTTGCTTGCAAAAACGCCAGCTCAAGCGGTGCGGTCACGGCGCTTTCAGAAGACCAAACCACTGTTTGGACAACCAACTCACTGAATCGCTGTTCAAGACCCGCTTGTAACGCGTCACCAGCTTGTGCATCCAACCAGCAATCGGTGTGACTCAGCACACTGCCTTGGTGCACAGCGATAACCCACTGTTGCGCGGGGGTGACAACCAAACGCAACAAATGAGTCCCCTGTGGGCGACTAAGTGCGTAACCCACTGCTGCCGCAAAAACCGGTCCGTCTTCAAACACCAGACGACCCGTCATGTCCATGCCTACCAGCTCACCGTGAGGGCCAGAGCTGGCATACCATCGGAGGTTTTGTCGGCGCAACTGATTGAATAACCACTGTCGACTTCGCCTGCCCAGCGTTGCCGTCCACTGCAAGCCAAAAACCCAACGCAACGAATGATCCGGCACAGCCCAAGTGCGCAGGTTTGGACCGTGCTCAGACCATGGCGACAAGGGGGCTTCAGTATCCATCTTCAACCTGCGCAGTCAAAAAAATCAGGGTGATGCTCTTGCGATGTTCTAACTTGTCATGACCGCCGAGCAATCGTGGCGCATCAGGACTCAAACGAGCTTGCTGTGTTTCATCGTTTCTTTGTTCAAAACCGGCAATAAGGGTTGTACGCCCTGGGTGCAGCGCGACTTGCTGCAAGGTTCCGTTACCTTGCAAGTTCAACTGCTGGACCTGCAAGGACTGCTCTGATCCACCAAACGCCAATGTTTCTAGGGGAAGCGCTGTCGTGTTGTCATAGGCCACTGACAACAAAACCTGCCCATCGACTTGAATATCAGGCACCAGTGTTAGGAATGCCCCGACAGTCTCGCGCTTCTGACTGACAGCGATACCTGGCAGGGCAGACTTGGTGTCGTCTTTCTTGGCAACACCCACCGACTGAATTTGATCCACATAGGTAAAGGTCGATCGCACCGCATGGGTCACTGGCCGCCGATTCAACGTCACCACGGGAACCGTGGTGTGACGCCGAATGTCGGCATACTTTGAAACCGCACGGGCCAGCACGCTACCCGTCACACCATTCATGGCCGGTAGCGAAACATTGGCTGCCCCTGCCACAGGCGCCATGCCGCTCAGTGCTGCTGAACCAATCTGCAGACCGGCCACATCTGCCGCGAGTGCCAAAGACCAATCAAGTCCTTGCTCGTGCGCTTGGCTTCGCGTTACGGTCATTTCCTCAAAAACCAATCGCACCCGTCTTGTCATGGCACGGTTGGCTTCAGCGAGATAACGACCAATGGCAGCGAGCGTCTCCGGCGTGTCGGTCACCACGATCGAACTCAAATTGCCTGGCTGGGCCGATATGGTGCCCGCTCGAGTCATGAAGGGTTCCACCCGTTGACGAATATCGTTCAGTAACGGTTGGGCGGTCAGTGAAAGCGTAGTTTGAGCCGAACTTTCAAAACCACCACCAGTACCCCCACCTGTTTTACCGAGTTGCATTTGCGTGCTCGCATCGAGTGCCAACGCTCGAATATCAAAGACTTGTGTTTCGGTGCGAAATAATTCAATCGCCTTACCGGTATATCGCCACTGAACGTCATGACTGGCCGCAATGAAATCAAGCACTTCCGACAGCGGTCGAGTCCCCATGGGCATCATTGGCTCAAGCGTTGATGACGCTTGCGTGGTGGTGGAAACGTCTTGTAATCGCGGCATGAAATAGTGAGCGGCCAACATGGCCTCGGGGCGCACTCGAACAGGAATGCCCGTTGCCCGTGCGATGCGTTGCCCGACCTCAGCCAAGGAAACGGCCTTCTGATGGAAAATAAGCGTGGTCTTGACGTCCGTGCGCAAAGGCTTGGGCAAACTGACCTCTGGCGCCAACGCAATGGGCTGACCCGACACCCACGGTTTGTTAATCCGGTGTTCAGATGAGGGCGATTGACGCTCTTGGGTTGTCTGCTGAAACCGATCGCTCATGTGTTGTAAGTCTTGGGCGGCTCGTTTGCTTGCATCGCGACTGGTAGCCACTCGCTCATCAATGGCGCAACCGGTCACCGCAAGCACCAAGCACGTGGTTAGCAACGCCGACAATAAAAACACCGATTGGGTTAATCTCATGGCCGCACCTCAAAGGCCTTATCACCCGGCGTCTGGCCGGGCTCACACGAGGCTGTTTTGGGAATAACACGCAACACATGATTGGCATAGAAGCAGGGTCGAGCGGGTCGACCAGCGCCTTCAACGGCTTGCAACAACTGCTCAACGGCTGCCGCAAAATCGCCTGAAAACCAGGCGGGTGCAGTAACTGGCAAATCAACCGGCAAGGTCCAGTGCGCATCATCAAAGTACCAATCGTTTTCCAATGCCCAGCGATTTAAGGCCTGACGAATGGTGCGGTCTGAAATACGCAACTCAAATTGACGCGCGATTGTTGTCGGTACTGATGACGGCACGGGGGGGCAATCCGATTGAAGGCGACGGTGCGCGTGGGCTTGAAGTTGCGCCCCCTGAAAACGCAACACCTGCCACTGCCCGTCAACAATGCTGTATTGCCCTTGCGTGCGAAGTTCTAAGACTTGCCAATGGGCACCTATTTGCGCAAAGACTGTGGGTATCGCCTGATGAGAATGCCACTGCAACCAAATGTGGCGCGCATCAGAAAAAACTTGTCGCGGGGCCACACGGCGGTCACCGCTCAGTTGCCAATTAAAGTCTGGGTCGCCAACCACCACGCCATGGTCAGAAGCCTGCACGACAGCATTATCAATAGCCGTGTCTTTAACAACACAACCGCTCACAGCAAGCGCCAAGCCCACCCCAATCACACCACTCAAAAAATATGTCGCCATCATCGCTAGCCTCAACCCGAGCAAGGCGAGCATCTTCAAGCATTCAGATGATCAAAACAATTGTGTGAAATACGCAAGAAGGCGAGCGTGTTTGAATTCGCATGCAAGCAAGCGATATTGGGGTCTTTTAGAGGTAGGGCGAAACCAACCAAATCAATCGATTGCGCAAGCGCACTAAAAATGGAACAGCTTGAAGTTCGGCCAACGTGACCAACTTGCCTTGGGCTATTTTGGTGTCGATCCGTTGGCTTAGATGGTTAGCCAACGCTCGGCTATAGACTTCGAGATCTAACTCAAAATTCAATCGCAGGCTACGCGGATCAATATTGGAAGAACCCACATAAGACCATTGATTATCAACCGTTAAAAGTTTGGAGTGATCAAATGCCCCACTCGTGCGCCACACGCGAACGCCGTCTTTTATCAGTAATTCGAGTTGAGCTTCCATGGCTGCACCCACGAGCTTTAGGTTGTTGTGACCAGGAATCAAAACGTCCACCACCACACCACGACGGGCAGCTGTCACCAGCGCGGCCATCAGCACCATATCAGGTAGAAAATACGGCGACTGAATGCGCACATGATGCCGAGCAACCGATAGGGCACCCAAAATCATGCTTTGATTACTGCCCATGGTTCGATCGGGGCCCGAAGGGACCACGCGCGCCGGCGTCACATCGTCGCCACTCAGGGCCTGAGGGGTGTATTCAAACCAAGGCGTGGTTGGCAGGCTTTCACCCGTGGTGAACTCCCAATCGTGCGCAAAACTATTCATCAGTTGCCGCGCAATGGGGCCCGTCACCTTAAAGTGGGTATCGTTGGCGCGATTATCACCCGCGAACTCGATCATAAACCCACTGCGAATATTCATCCCACCGGCCAAAGCCAAACTGCCATCTACAACCAGTAACTTTCGGTGGCTGCGTAAATTGGTATAAACCAAGCGAATACCGATCGCTGTGGGCAGAAAACGAGCCACAGCAATACCGCTGCCTTTCAGTAAACGGGTGATCGGCGGGCTTGAGTATTTGGCGCCAACGGCATCAATCAAAACCCGGACTTGGACACCACGGTTATTCGCGTCAATCAGTGCTTGGGCGATCTTTATACCGATGGCATCATGATCAAAAATATAACTCTGCAACACAATACATTGTCGCGCTGAGGCAATCGCCTCAAGCATGGCTGGGTAGGTCTCATCACCTGAATCCAGAATTTCGACGCGATTGCCATTCAACAGCTCGTTTTCGCAAACGTTGTTGCCTAGCGTGCGCAGCGCATCAAGGTGGGGATCAGCGTAATCGCTCAAGTCGCGGGCGATAAGACGCTCCATGACAGCCAACTCGTGCTTGGCCATTTCGCGTTGCGCCGACAATCGCTTTTGACGAACGCGATTAATGCCCGCAAAAAGATAAAAAATGGCACCAAGAAGTGGTGAAAATATCACCACAGCCACCCAGCCAATAGCCGACTTCACGTCTTGCTTGGTCATGGCGATATGGATCGTCGCCAACACACTGGCCCCTACTGAAATAGCGAGCACCAGGTGGGGCCAGTAGCCCTGCATGGCGTTGGCAAGTTGCTGCCAATCCATTAAGAAAACGCCTGGTTAATCATGTTAATATCTCAATCCTTTGGTGGCTGTAGCTCAGTTGGTAGAGTCCCGGATTGTGATTCCGGTTGTCGCGGGTTCGAGCCCCGTCAGTCACCCCAGTAACATCAAATCATCACAGGCCATCCCAAGTTTTAGGGGCGGCCATTCCCCCCTCCCTCTGCCTAGTCTTTAAATGAGTCGCATAGCCCTAAAGGCTGTTTTCTTTGCGCCATCGCTCAAAGTCGACCAGTGTCTGGGGGTCTGTCGGCGGATAAAGTCCAAGAATGGATTGGCCTTTTTTAACCGCAGCCATTACATAGTCCTCGAAAATTGTCATTTCAGTGCCTTGAACAGCGACTTCATCGGCAATTTCTGCCGGGATCACAATAACGCCATCAGCATCACCCACCAAAACGTCACCA
>Ga0213861_10002982_pt1 | contig 14155 bp, 11 predicted proteins | sample PICome_4_FD_160110 | JGI IMG/M metagenome (GOLD analysis project Ga0213861, IMG submission 160110) | Coastal seawater microbial communities near Pivers Island, North Carolina, United States - PICO131 | ecosystem: Environmental > Aquatic > Marine > Coastal | place: USA: North Carolina... | reverse complement strand
TCCCAAATTAATAAAAAGTATATAATAATTTTTTTTTGCCGGTATAGCTCAGTTGGTAGAGCAGTTGATTTGTAATCATCAGGTCCCGAGTTCAACTCTTGGTGCCGGCACCATTTTTTATATACTTAAATCATCAAGATTGTAGTCTTTGAGATCCTCGCGAGCGGCATCATTCCATTTATATGACTTGCCTGCAATTTGAAAGGGCTTATAAAAATAAGGATCTTCATTAGGGAATCTTTGCTTTCTTGCATCAATCGCGTAGCCAATTACTCTCGAGCGTCGCTCAACTATTTCCTCATTGAAAACCTGAGCATCGCTGTGTATGCCGCCACCTTGAATACCTAGGACCGATGATCTGCGATGAAATCCAAAATTCACTGTTATGCGTGGCTCATATCCGCAATTAGGAAATGAGCCATGAAGCAACTGACGATTGCAAATCACGACATCACCAGGATTGCAGATGATTGGAACTGCGCCTTTTAATCTCTCACTACCTGAAATATTTACTAGCTCTTGAATGTCAATTTTTCCAATTTTATGAGTTCCTGGAACTACCCATACACCATTTACTGCCGTGCTTCCAAAAACTTGCGCCATAAAATTAAAACCATGAATATCCTCATCAAAATTTTCACTATCCCAGTGTGTAACTCCATCCTGATGCCATGAAACAGCTGCTCCAATTCCTGGCTCTTTAATAAAAAGAGCTTCATTGAATGGAGCAAAATCTTTACCATTAATAGCCTCTGCAACCTTTAATAATTCTGGATGTGCATAAGTTCTTAAACAAGCTTCTGAAAATTGCAAAGATCCGAGCAAAATAAATGGTGATGCGACTGGAGAATCTTCTGCAGCTTTTGGCTCAAACATTTTAATTTGGTGTCTACCGTTAGCAAGCTCGGTTCCACCCAAGGGATCTCCTAAAGGTTTTGACCATACCAAAGTTAAAGCTTTTGAATCTACTCCTAGAGCAGGCTCCCCATTTATATCAATTGAACTTTCAGGATGAGTTGGAAAATTTGAACGCATCCTATCAAGATCAACCTTGATATCATCTAACTCATCATCATTAAGCACTCCCTCAAAAATATAAAATCCATTTTTAGAATAAGCTTCACGAATTGAAGACGCGAGATTGCCTTGAGCATCAAAAGAGATAGGCCCTCTATTATCCATTGCTAAAGCAGCCTTCTCTCCCTCAAGAAGATAACTTTTCATATCCTGAGAGTCATCTCCATAAAAAGCTGCACATGCCTCTATTGAGCGTTTTGCATTGATCATATAAGTTTAATTTAGTAATTAAAGGTAAAAATATTATAAAAATTTTTCAAATGAAATTCAAAGAAGTGTTTTGGCATAAGAATTGCATATATATTATCGTACGCTAAGTATTCATTCTTTCCCCCAAATAGAAGTTGAATACAAACATTCATATCAATGCTTAGCGTACTTTCCCCCTAAGAATGGTGAAGGGTCTTTTACAGACCCTTCATTTTATCTTAAAAAATAAGTTCTGCTGAAATATTAAGCAATCGTCCTCTAGGGTCATGTACTCTGGTATCAAAACTAAAATCAGGGGCGTCATATAGCAATGGTGCGCTCTTATCAAAAGCATTCATAATGCCAAGACCCATTTCTAGCTCGCCTGCGCTGAGTTGAAATGACTTGGTAATTGAAAAATCATATACTAAAAATGATTTTACGAAATTTGTATAGCCAAGATTGATAGCAGAGGTTGGGATGCCTCGCTCATTAGAATATCCATCGACATATCTAGTGTTCATAGCAACCGAGAAATTATTTACAGTCCAGTTAAAAAAAGTATTTAATCTTAATTTGGGCAAAGAGTGAGTGTGAGCATCATAGTTGAACTTGCCAACTCTATTTACCATTATGGAATGATCTCCATCTTCTTCTTGATCAAGGTGTTCAGGCGTTGAGAATTTTGATAGTTGAGTAGCTTTAATAGAATACTCAAAGTCACCATATCGAGTGGGTTTAAAAATATTTAACTCCAAATCAAAACCGCTGACCTCGGTTTTTTCTTCATTGAAATATGATGTGCTTACAGCGATCAACTCTCCGAATTGATTTCTTGTAACACTTGCTGCATATGGGTTTGTATTGAGTAAAACTTGTGCACTTTCTACCTCAATACGATTTTCATAATCTATTGCCCAATAATCTATCGTCAAATCAACAGTCTCAGCAATGTTCCATATAAACCCAAAACTAATATTTTTGGAGGTTGCTGGCTTTAAATCTGGATTACCCAGTAGGGCCAAGCGAACAAATGGAGAGTCATTGATATCTCGAACACTGCCTAACTGAATCTCAGATGAGAACATTTGCGCCATTGATGGTGCGGTAAAAGAAGTACCAATTGAGCCACGCAAAAGAAAGTTTTCAGAGGCCAAATACTTAAAAGAAAATTTTGGGTCAAATGAAGAATCATTTTTAAGCTTTTCATAACGACCAGATAAAATTAGGTCCAAACTATCACCAAAATTTTTGTTGGTTTCAAAAAAAATAGCTTGCTTATTTCTGCCAGTGGTAACATTTTTTCCCCCGCCTAAAAATAGTAAATCAGCTCCTTTAATTAATTTTCCATCGGAATCAAATATCGCCCTGCTTGCGTCAGAATAATTAATCTCAAGATCCTCTGAATTGAGTTGAAAACCAAGAGCAAAATTCATGCCTTGTGTTTGACCAGTTAAAATTCCATCCATGGATATCAAACTACCCGTCTTGATAGAAGTCTCAGATCCTTTAATGTAATCAATTAAACTTGCTGAATTTTCTAAGGGTAAAAATATATTCCACTGCTCATTACCATTTGGTCCGCCTTCCCCTAGAATTGCTGCCTCGAATCTTGATTCAATGGTATCTGGACGATTGTGTTTATTCTCATGTTCGCTTGCAGTCAAAGAAAGTTCGAAATTCATATCTTCCGAGATATTAAACATCAAACTGTTGCTCCAATTATATTGAAAAATGTCTTTGGGTGAATTGGGCGAAGGAAATGCTGAGCCCAAGGGTCGCCCATACCAAATAATCGGAACATTGAATGGGCTTCCTCCTTGCCCAGGAAGAATTTTTTTAGATAAATATGATAATGCTGGATATGAGGGGGACTGAGGATTGTCATTAACTTCAACAGAAGTCATAAGCAAAGTCATAGAATAGTCTATTGCTTCACCAGATCTTTGAAAATGGAGATACCCTTTTAAGTGATCTTCATCATTCACTATATTAAATCTTTCACCATAGAGAAATTTACATCTAGGGCCCGCAATCACTCCGCCATTTGCAACGCAGCTTGGGTCAGGGATTGTTTGATTTTTTGAATAGCTGCCTGCATATGGGCCTGACTGTAATAAATCCGCTTCTGTAATCTTAAAGCTATTACCTAGCCCACTAAGACCAAGCTCAGCTAACTTCGGGATTTCACTTGCATTTAGTGGGGACCTATTAAGCCTACTAATCGCAATAACATATTTCCCATCAAAAGCTCCCCCCCCATGAAGCAATCCTAAAGATGTATCTTTTTGATCATAGTTGGAGGTTTCCTGAGAGGTTACAGATATTTTCAAGCCATCAAAAGCATGGTAGGTATGAAAATTAATTACGCCCGCAACTGCATCAGATCCATATAAAGAAGTAGCACCATCTTTAAGAATTTCAATTCGCTCAAGGGCGATCTCGGGAATGATATTGACATCAATATAACCCTCTCCTTCATGAGAAGGTGTACCAGCATGAGTCTGCCGTTTTTTATTAATTAAGACCAATGTAGACGCATGATCCATCCCTCGTAAGGTGATTGCAGACATTCCCTGATCAACACCATCCAGGGCATTGGTCTGAAAGTGAGAGCCTGAGGCCACGCTAAGATACTTGCTTAGTTCAGCAACTGTGGAAACCCTTAAATTCTTATAATCTTCTGCTGAAATAACAACTACTGGAGAAGCATTTTGCTCAGAGGATTCTAGATAGGACGCAACTGAAATAATCTCTTCAGTTTCCTGAGCAAAGGTAAAATTAATGACAAAAGAAAAAATGCAGAAGGTATGTAAAATTCTAGAATTCATTTAGCGGATAAATAATAATTTTTAACGATTATACGTATTTTAAAAATAAAAAAACCGGAAACCATTTAATAATAGTTTCCGGTTCATAAAACCTATTTAGATGAAATAATTAGAATGTTAGGTTAAACCTAATACCATAATTTTTTCCAGGTAAAGGAACCTGAGTTTTTGCATATGAAGAATGATTTCTAGCAATTTCATCAAGTAAGTTGTTTCCAAATAATGAAACTGTTAAGTCTCCCTGACCGCCAAGATCAAAACTTCTAGATAATTTAGCATTCAACATTTGATAGCCATCTGTATTAGTCTCAGCAAGGCCTATATCATTTTGTTTTTCAACATCTTTGAACATCAATCCAAAGATTGTAGTATCTTGTGAATATTTCAATTTAAAGATATTTCGAGCTGGATTTAATCTTGGAATATTGCCACCACTAGAGAACTCTCCAGAAATTTCATCTCTTCCAAATGATAGAGTCAACTCGCCAGAACCTAGGTCCATGGTGTTACCAAATTCAAGCTCATAACCATCTAATTCTGCATCTTGTTGAAGATAGTTTGCAAGAATTAAACCTCCATGATCATCATGACCCTCTTCATGCTCTTCATCATGTTCTTCATGCTCTTCTTCGGTTTCATCTTGAAGATAAATATAGTTATCAACATCATTCATGAACACAGTAGCTTTAGCAAAAAAACTACCATTTTTCATATTAAGTGTTAAATCTATATTGTTAGATGTTTCTGAATTTAAATTTACATTACCAACCTCAAATCTAGCGGTTGCTAAATGCGCTCCATTCATGAACATTTCAGTGGTTGAAGGCGCTCTTTCTACTGAAGAAAAACCAAAATCAATGCTAAGAAAGTCGTTAAGCTCTCTTCCAATATTTAAGGCAATACTCGAATTGTTAAAAGTTTTGTCGTAATAAGCAACCTCACTTTCTTCATGCTCATCATGATCTTCATCATGATCTTCATCATGATCTTCATCGTGATGCTCTTCTTCGTGCATTGATGCTATGGACCCTTCGTTATCAATCATGTCATATCTAATACCAAAATCTAAATCGAAAGAATCAAAACTTCGGCTCAAGTAATAACCAAATGTAAGCTCATCTCTTGATGCAGGAGTCATGAATGCTTCTGCTCCAATCACTGATGTATCCTCATTCACAAAGTTAATAGCAAATTTTTGAGAGACTGTAGAATTTGAAAAATCAAAAATAGCTCCTGCCTCTATTGCATCATTTGTAAAAGTGGTTGGTCCTTCAGAATGACCTTCATGCTCGTCATGATCCTCATCTTCATCATGATGCTCGCCTTCATCATGGTGCTCTTCTTCCTCATGCGCTTCTTCAGCGTGTTGCTCAGTAAAGGAGTAATCAGTATCTCGCATAAAAAAATCAACTTTTTTTACTAAATTACCAGCCAAATTGAAAGAGCCTCTGATGTCAAACTTCTCAGAATCAGTGTTAGAAAAAATTCTTTCGCCCTCATGCTCATCATGGTCCTCTTCTTCCTCATCATGCTCATCGCCATGCTCATCGCCATGACCGCCATGACCTTCACCGTGATATGGAATTCCATACATGCTTTCAATGCTTGCCAATGAAACTCCAAGATAACCCCAGTCGCCTGTAGTGGATGCTCCAAATTTAAATGACTCTGATTCAAAATCAGAATTTGCCAAGAAGCCTAAGTTTTCTTCGTGCTCCTCATGCTCTTCTTCATCTTCATCGTGATGCTCTTCTTCTTCATGCATAATTGCGCCATTAGGAACATCAAAACTTCCAAGAGAAGTATTTTTATATGCAAGGCTAATGTTTATATCACCGCCAACATTATCTTGATAAAAGAAGCTTTGACTGTCCCCATCATTAACCGATTGTGACTCAGCTCCAACTTTAAATAATTGCTCTACATCTTTCATGGCAATAGAGTTATCAACGATATTGACGATGCCGCCAACTGTTCCGTTCGTGTAGAGTAAAGAAGACGGGCCTCTAACAACCTCTATTTGCTGCACATTACTCATGTCAACGTCGTTAAGATGGTCAGCACCAAGACCTGAAACATCACGATTGACCATTCCATTATCTAGAACTTTAACTCTTGTACCTGACATCCCTCTAATAATGGGTTGACCGACCGCAGAGCCATAGTCTGCTGAAGAGACACCCAATAAATCATCTATGCTTTCGCCTAAACTTTGGGTGGCTTCAGTTGCAATATCATCTCCGCTTAAAATATGAATTGGGTCAGCTAACTCGCTGGCAGCTTTATCAATTAAAGCTGAAGTAACAACCACTTCATCCATATCATCAGCAAACAAGGTGTTGATTGAGAAAGTAACTAACAGTAAAAAGAAAAATTTATTAATTTTCATAAAAACCTCCTGAAAAGAAAAATTAAAATTTAAAAAGATTTAAATATTAATTTTTGGAGGTGCTTGTGAGTGAAAAGGTTTATTTACTTGTAGAGAGAAATCTTGGGGGGACTCCTGATCTACAATTTGTGGAAAAATTTCATTAGGAATAAAAACAAAAACTTCTAAGTCTGAAGATACTTCGTTGAGACAAGTTTGGCATTCTAATTGAGGTCTCTCCGTTAATGGAGTTTCATCAATGTGTGCAAATGAATGCAGTGATATACTTGCAAGGAAAAATAACCCAATGAATGAGATAGTTTTTCTTTTAAGACCTAAATTCATAGGCTGATACTATACCATCACATTAAAATTACAACTGCTGCAAAATAGAATGTACAAAGAAGCAATCCAAGACGCCATCTCAACACATGAGCTTCCATCAGAGTGGAGCTCAGCTCTCTTAAGCGAAGCGGAGCATGTAGCTCAAAAGAAAAAAACTGCAAAATACAGAAAAGATTTAAGAAAGCTCCCTTTTGTAACCATTGATGGTGAAGATGCTAAGGATTTTGATGATGCAATTTATTGCGTTAAAAATACAAGCGGTTATAGATTGTATGTAGCTATTGCAGATGTTTCTTTTTATGTTGAAGCTAATTCAAAGCTTGATAAAGAAGCAAAAAAAAGAGGTACCTCCATCTACTTTCCAGAGACGGTCATCCCAATGCTTCCAGAAAATCTATCAAATGGAATATGCTCGCTGAGACCTAATGAGGATAGGTGCTCAATGATATGTGAAATGTCTATTGATCTTGATGGTACAAGAAAAAAATATAAGTTTTATAGCGGTTTAATAAACTCCAAAGCTAGACTTACTTATAACCAAGTCGAAAAACACTTTAAAAAATCATCAACCATTAAACAATCAATAGTTCGTGAATCAATAAAGCATCTTTTTGATCTTACCAATCTAAGGTTAAAACTTCGTAATGAAAGGAAAGCACTAGAAATCAATCCAACTGAAGCAATCCTTGAGTTAAATAAAAATAAAGAAGTAAATAACATAGTTATTAAGAGAAATCTTTTTGCGCATAAGCTTGTTGAAGAATCGATGCTGCTTGCAAATGAATCAGCTGCTGAGTTTATGCATGATCGCTTAGATTTAGGGGTCTATAGAATTCATGAAGATCCAGACCCAAGTAAGCTTGAAACATTAAAAAAGCATTTTAAAGTTCCAGCACAGATTGCAAAAAAATCATTGCCGTTAGAAGTGATTAATAGCTGTCTTAAAGAGGCCCACGAGAAGAAAGATGATACAGGTCAGATTCTAGTTCTTCAAACTCTTGCAAGAGCAGAGTATTCCACGAATAACCTCGGTCATTTTGGGTTGCAGCTCAAACAATACTCTCATTTTACTTCTCCTATTAGAAGATATCCTGACTTATTGGTTCATCGACTAATCAATGCTTCCCTTGCTCATAAAAAACCCAATATGAGACAAAACGAACTTCAAGATGAATGTGAAAATTCTTCAATGCTTGAAAGGCGTGCAGAAAAGGCATCTAGACAAGTTGAACAAGTCTTAATTTGCTCTTACTTAAAAAATAAAATTGGCGCCTCTATGGATGGTGTAATAACCGGAGTGACTGATTTTGGTTTATTTATAAATTTAGAGAGATACTTTATTTCTGGATTATTGCACGTCTCTGATTTGCCGGATGACCGATATCAATATCTACAAGATCGAGGCGCTCTAAAAGGACGAAGGAGAGGTGGAATTTATAAACTTGGACAGAAAATTAAGGTTAAAATTACTGCTATCTTTCCGCTTGAACGAAAGATTAATCTAGTGATTTCAAATGGGAAAAAATAATTCTACAAATCTTCGAGTGGGCTTTCATAGCATAGAAATGCTCTTAAAGCTTTCCCCTGAGAATATAAAAAAAATCTTTGTCCCAGCGAATCGAAATGATGATAGAGCTCTTGGCCTGATTTCAATGGCTGAAAAACTTTTCATTACAGTTGAAAGAAAAAAAAGTCTAAGCCAGCACCCTGAGGCTATCCTAAAAAATGAGGTTAACCTGGGCCTAAGTGATCTAAAAAAATATGAGGAAACCATTCAACATGACAACCCTACGTTTTTGGTCATAGATAATGTAATTGATCCCAGAAACCTTGGGGCATGCATTAGATCCGCAGCAGCTAGTAATGTTGCCGGAGTAATTATTAATAAACATCATTGCTCTCCAATCACCCCATTGGTTAGACAAGTTTCTGCAGGTGGCACTGAATCGATTCAGATATTTACGGTAACAAACTTAATTAATTGCTTGAAGCACTTTGAGAAACTAAGCTATCTTATCTTAGGAACAAGCGAGCACGCTGATGCAATGCATACTGATTTAAATCTAGATAAACCCGTTCTTGTAATTATGGGCTCTGAAGAGGACGGCATGCGAGAGAAAACTTTAGAAAAATGCTCTCAGGTATGTACCTTATCAAAGAATAAGACAATCAATAGCTTGAATGTATCTGTTGCTACGGGGGTAGTACTTTTTGAGATAGCTAGGCAGAAGTTAGTATAAAATTCATTTACAATAATCTAACTTAATACTATCTTTAAATTAATTTAATGCTTAACCAAAGAACCATAAAAAATCCTATTAAAGCTGTTGGTGTGGGTCTTCATAGTGGCAAAGATATGACATTGGAGCTTTTTCCTGCTCCCATTGATGCTGGTATAACTTTTATAAGAACAGACTTAGATCCTGAAATAAGCATTCCAGCTATATTTGAATATGTTGGAGATACGACTCTTTCAACCGCTCTTTTCAAAGAAGGCTATAAAATTGGGACTATTGAGCATCTCCTTTCAGCTATTGCAGGCCTAGGGATCGATAACTGCACCATCAAAGTTGATGGTCCTGAGATTCCAATTATGGATGGTAGCGCAAGCCCATTTGTGTTTTTAATTCAATCTGCTGGATTAGAAATACAAAAAAAATTAAAAAAATTTATTAAAGTAAAAAAAGAGGTTAGGGTTGAGCGCGGAGATACATATGCAGCTATTAAACCTTTTGAAGGTTTTAAAGTCTCATTTGAGATTGACTTTGATGATGCAACCATCAAAAAACATGCTCAAAAATCATCAATTGATTTTTCCTCTACTTCCTTTGTAAAGGAGGTTTGCAGAGCAAGGACTTTTGGATCAGTGAAAGATAAGGATGCTCTTCAATCTCAAGGATTAGCACTAGGGGCAAGTGCTGATAATGCAATTGTTCTTGGTGAAGATGGCATTCTAAATGAAGAAGGCCTTAGATTTGATGATGAGTTTGTAAAACATAAAATGCTGGATGCAATTGGTGACTTATACCTGCTTGGACATAATCTTATTGGTCAGTTTTCAGGTTATAAATCCGGTCACTCTCTTAACAATGAGTTATTAAGAAAAATATTGGCATCTGAGGACGCATGGGAAGTAGTCACATTTGAAGATTCATCAATTGCCCCCATATCATATGCAAGAGCTCCATTTGGTGATGCAATATAGCCCTGAATAGAACAATATAATTTTAAAAAATTAAACTCATGTCATTTTTAACCAAAATATTTGGAAGCAGTAATCAACGTTCATTGAAGCGCATGCAGATATCTGTAGATCAAATCAATGACCTTGAACCAAATTACCAAAAACTGAGTGATAGTGAGTTAGCTAACCTAAGGGATAAATTAAAGGAATCTTCAAAAGATTTAAACTTTAATTTATTGGCTCACACTTTTGCTGCAACCCGTGAAGCAAGTATCAGAGCAACTGGCTTAAGACACTTTGATTCTCAAATGCTCGGAGGAATAGCTCTTTCAGAGGGTAACATTGCTGAAATGAAAACTGGGGAAGGGAAAACTTTAGTTGCCACCCTGCCCGCCTACCTAAACGCAGTGAATGGCAACAAAGTAATACTGGTTACAGTGAATGACTATCTTGCCCAAAGAGATGCTGATTGGATGAGACCTATTTATGAAGCACTTGGGTTAACCGTTGGAGTAATCTATTCAAATCAATCATTCGAAGAAAAAAAATTAGCTTATCAATGCGATGTTATCTATGCCACTAATGGGGAACTGGGCTTTGATTACCTGAGAGATAATATGGCTCTTCGTGCTGAAGATAAAGTCCAATGCTCATTAGATTTTGCAATTGTCGATGAGGTGGATTCGATTCTCATTGATGAAGCTAGAACACCTTTAATAATCTCTGGGCCTTCAAATGAAAGCGCAGACTATTACGTGCAAATTAAAAAAATTATACCCAATTTAAAAGAGCAATTTAGAGAAGGCACTGAAGATGAGCCCCTGCTTGATGATGAGAAAGGTCACTACATTATTGATGAAAAAAACAGGTCCATCGAACTGACTGATGATGGGTACATGGTTGTTGAAAGGCATCTTGAAGAGCTAGGTTTGCTTCAATCAGAAGATAGCCTCTATTCAGTAAGTAATTTAAAGATTATGCGTTATGTAAATGCAACTTTAAAAGCTGCGTTTTTATTTAAAAAAAATATCCATTACTTGGTAAGAGGTCAAGAAGTTCTATTGATTGATGAGCATACTGGAAGAACGATGCCTGGTAGAAGAATGAGTGAAGGCATTCATCAAGCTCTCGAATGCAAAGAAAATACACCTATCCAAAGAGAATCTCAAACCCTTGCATCCACCACTTACCAAAACTTCTTTAGACTGTTTAATCAACTTTCTGGTATGACAGGTACTGCTGATACAGAAGCGGCTGAGTTTGCAGAAATATATGGCTTGAATGTTTCGATTATCCCAACGAATAAACCAATGGCTAGAGAAGATAATGATGATTTAGTTTTTCTTACTCAAGATGCAAAATTTAAAGCCTTAATTGAAGAAATAGAAGTCTTGCGTAAAAAAGATGCTCCAATTTTAGTTGGTACAGCCTCAGTAGAGTCATCAGAAAGAGTTTCTGCTCTGTTGAATCAAAAAAATATTTCTCATCAAGTTCTTAATGCAAAACAACATGAAAAAGAGGCAGAAGTTATTGCAAATGCTGGGCGCCCCGGTGTAGTTACGATAGCTACAAATATGGCCGGAAGAGGTACAGATATTGTGTTGGGGGGTAAAGAGAATATAGGTGATGGTGAGTGGGAAAAAAGACATCAGATAGTCCTGGATGCTGGTGGTCTGCATATTCTTGGAACTGAGAGACATGAATCTCGCAGAATTGATAATCAACTAAGAGGTCGATCAGGCAGACAAGGAGACCCAGGTTATTCAAAGTTTTTCTTATCTTTAGAAGATGACTTACTAAGATTATTTATATCTGATAGTCGAAGAAGTCTATTTGAAAGAATCGGAATGGGGGATGACCATATTGAACATAAGATGCTTTCTCGTGGCATAGAAAATGCACAAAAAAGAATAGAGAGTAGAAATTTTGATATTAGGAAAAACCTATTGGAATATGATGATGTTGCAAATGATCAAAGGCAGGCAATTTATTCATTAAGAAATCAACTTCTCAATGAAGATAATATTTCTGAAGCAATAAATGAATTAATTAACGATGAAATGCATGCCGTTTCTAACGATTTTGTGCCCTTGGATTCAGTTGAAAGTCAGTGGAGACTTGAAGAATTAGATAAGTTTCTCTTGGATCATTACTTCATTGAAGAAAATATTTCGATAAAAGTTAAGAATGATAAAAAATTAACTCCTGTAACAATTTCAAGTCTGATTGCGGATAGTGCAGTAAAAAAATATGAAGAAAAATACCTAAAAATTGGAGATAATCTCGCTCAACTTGAAAAGCAGGTAATGTTACAAATCCTTGATGTTCATTGGAAAGATCATTTAGCTGAAATGGATCATTTAAGACAAAGCGTTGGTTTAAGAGCTTATGCTCAAAAAAATCCTAAGAACGAATATAAACGCGAAGCCTTTGAGATGTTTGAAGTGATGTTGAATGAAATTAATAGCGAGGCAATTAAGGTTTTATTTAGGTTAGAACTTGCAAGTGAGGAAGAGATTCAAGAGTTAGAAGCAAGATCCCGCGAAGCTCAGCAAAACAGAGAAATGAAACTTCAGCAAGAGAAAATTGAACCGGTTATAGGTAATGATCAGAGCTCCGAACCTGAGCAATTTTCTAAAGTTGAGACAATTAAGATGGATGAACCAAAATTAAAAAGAAATGAGATTGTAAAAATTACTAATGGCAAAGAGATTAAGGAATTAAAATATAAAAAAGCTGAGCCCCTTATAGAAACGGGTGAATGGAGGATAGTTTAATAATTAGATCTTAGTCTTCATAAAAATCTTCTGATTCCATCGGTCTGCTAATTAACTTCTCTTCGTTAGTCCAAGTTCCAAAATCAATCAATTTACATTTTTTTGAACAGAAAGGCCTATAGATATTAGCTGGGCTTAAATCAGCTTCTTTTTTACATTGAGGACAATCTTTTTTCATTTTTTACTCAAGCCTAAATAAAATTTATGCATTGCTAGAGATCTAGTTTTTAAATTTTCCAGAGAGTCATTATTAGGTATAACATCATTAGCAATACTTAACCTTTCTGCCCTAGTGCATTGAGAGTCTAGAATTTTTTGAATCTGCTCGCTTGAGTTGTTATCACGAAGAGTAGCTCTTTCAAGTTGAAGCGTTGAATCACAATCAATGACCAGGATTCTATTGTAGGCACTCATACTATTAGTTTCAAAAATCAATGGAACCATAATAATTGAATATGGAGAAGTTGAAGCTGCTATTCTTTCAGCCATTAAATCTCTTACCATAGGGTGAGTGATAGACTCTAAAACCTTTTTCTTCTCTTTGTCATCAAAGATTTCTTTTCTTAATTGTGCTCTATTAATGGATCCATCTTCACCAAGAATATTAGAGCCAAAATACTCTATTATACTTTTAAATCCTGGGGTATTTTGTTCAATTACTTCTCTAGCTAGATGGTCTGCATCTATAACAGTCACACCTTCGTTTTGAAAAAAATTTGCTGCTACTGATTTGCCGGATCCTATACCGCCAGTAAGACCAACAATCATTTTTGAGGCTTAGTATTGATATAGCTAGGGACATTATGCGCCCAAGAACTCTCCTCAACTCTTGATGCAATGAACCATTGATCATTTATTTTTTTATAAGTATCTTGATACCACATGCCCAAAAAAAAGACTTGATCATCTTCTGTTTGCATGGGATTAAAACACATCACTTTTCCAGAAGCGACATGACCATCCAGGGTAAGAGAAATATTTGAAATTAAATGTTGATAATTTGGGAAATGATCTAGCGCTGTTTCCAGGTACTGAATGATTTCTTGCAGATTACCTGCTATTCCACCAACTGCTGTGTAATCAATATAGGCATCTTGTGTAAATAAATTATTGAAATCTTGAAAATTTTTAGTATCGACAGCAGTTGCATAATCAGTAACAAGCTTTTCAAGTTCCATTCGATCTGAGATTTCAGTAATATCCATTTAGTTATTTTAATACAAAAAAAAGGCCCTCAGATAACTCTGAGAGCCTTTTAAAGAAAAAAGCCTGACGATTACCTACTCTCACACAAGGAGACCTTGCACTACCATTGGCGTGAGTTCGTTTCACTTCTGAGTTCGAGATGGGATCAGGTGGTACCAAACTGCTATTGTCATCAGGC
>Ga0213861_10002978_pt1 | contig 14168 bp, 8 predicted proteins | sample PICome_4_FD_160110 | JGI IMG/M metagenome (GOLD analysis project Ga0213861, IMG submission 160110) | Coastal seawater microbial communities near Pivers Island, North Carolina, United States - PICO131 | ecosystem: Environmental > Aquatic > Marine > Coastal | place: USA: North Carolina | collected... | reverse complement strand
GGCGTTACACCCTAACCAATTGAAAGTTACCTTGACCTTTAAACACATAAGTATTTGTAGAAGCGGCTTCATAGGTATAGAAATAAACCCCGTGCTTACAATCATCCCCGATCCTGTCATTACTTCACTACCGATACATGCCCATAAAATTCGAGTTTTTTATCCATCGCAATTTCTGCAGTGGTGATATGCCAGATATAGACACCATCCGGGACAATCTCACCGCCATAAGTTCCGCTCCAACCTGTTGCTAAATTGTATGACTCAAATATGATTTCTCCCCATCTATTAAAAATGGTTAAATGATAATCATAAATATCAATTCCTGTGAAATAAGGCGTAAACACCTCATTAAACGTATCACCATCCGGTGTTATTACATTTGGAACAAATATCAATTGATCTTGATGAATATGTATTGTTTTCGTTAGTGTATCTCTACAACCATTATCAGAAACAGCAATTAATGTAACATCATAAGATCCAGCAAGGTCAGGGAGTACAAAATTTGGATTTTGATCCGTTGAACTTCCGTAGCTATCAAATGTCCAAATCCATCCACTTGCATTTGTCGAATAATCGGTAAAATCAACATCCGTATCTAAAGTAGTCGCAGTCACTGGATCGAAAATAAAATTAGCTACAGGAACTTCATAAATATCAATATAATCATAGTACGTTACGGTATTACTACATCCATTGACATCCGTTACAGAAAGCGTCACATCATAAGTTCCGGCGTTAGCATATAAATGACTCGTCGCACCGCAAGACGAGGAAATGGCCCCATCTCCAAAATTCCATTCGCAACTTGCACCCACATCACCTGTATTTGTGAACAAAACTTCAATAGGAGCGCATCCATTATTTACATTTGCTATAAACGTAACAACTGGTAAAGGATTAACCACAATATCATAAGTTGCAACGCCACCACAACCATCAACAATTGTATTTGTAATAGTATGTGCACCAGGTCCTGCAATAGCAGGATCAAAGGTTCCTCCAACCACACCAGCTCCTGTAAAAGTTCCAATATCCGTAGCATCTAGTACCACAGCACCATCATTAACACAGAAAGGTCCAACAGGAACTATTGTGGCATCTACTGGTGGCGTACCTGCATCAACAATTAAAACACTGGTATATTGACAACCATTGGCGTCTTCAATACAAATATCGTAGGCACCAGCACATAAATCAGCATAAGAACCGACAACATCACTTGTGACACAAGCGTCAATACTAAAAGTATACGGAGCAATACCACCAGCCGCAGTTAAATCAATTGTTCCCGTACAGTCATCCTCACAACTTTCACCAGTTGCGGATTCCACAACCACAATAGCTTCTGGTTCATTAATCGTCACAACAATTGAAGCTTCGCAAGCGTTTTCATCTTGTACAGCGATTACATAATCTCCTGCCGTTAGTCCAGTGAAAACCATTCCAGGGCCGAAAATACCGCCATCAATTGAATACGTATAAGCGCCAGTTCCACCAGCCCCAACTGTTTCAATTTCACCAGTAGCTTCTCCATTGCATAACACATCCACAGTACTAATTTCAGTCATAGTAAGCTCAGCCGGTTCAATAATATCAACAGGAACCTCTACCGTGCAACCATTCTCATCTGTCACAGTTACAATATATACTTCACCAGCCAAATCGGTAAAATCTCCAGCTCCTAAAGGTCCGCCTCCTATATCATAAGTTAAAGCTCCTGTACCGCCAGTTGCTTCAACTGTTACCGTTCCGTCATCAAAACCAAAACATGTCACATCAGTTTGACTTGTAATTGCTGCTACAATTTCTTCTGGCTCGTCAACGGTTACCTCCAATACAACTAATTCACCTGCTCCATTTGTTACCTCAACAGAATAAGTTCCTGCGCATAAATCCGTAGCTTCTGCAGTAGTAACTGCACCCGCACCAGCATCCCACAAATAAGTATAAGGAGGAACAACTCCTTCAATTACCATGGCAGAACCATCACACTCACCAAAACAGGTGGCATCTGTTACCTCCGTATCCAATTCATCAACAGGTACAATAAATTCAAAATGATCTAAATGATTCCAATACGCTCCGCCAGGAGCATTTCTAACCGTTATGTGTGTTGCATCATTCGGTGCAACAAAAGTAAACGTATGATTTCCCCAAGACATTACAGTTGGGCTAACAGTTTGTATGAGCGTGCCAAAAGCTGCCGGTGAAGTTGAAGCACCAATCACTACATCACCAGGTCCTGCAAAAGTTGTTTCACTTAACGCCCAAAAAGATAAGGTATATGTTTCTCCCATCACCAATGGAACATCAATTAGCATTGAAACTTCATCTTCGGGAACATGTGCAATTGAGATACTTCTTAAACCATCTGGTAAATCAGTCACATAACAACCGTCCATAATGATGTCAGTTTCATTTCCGCCACCATAAGCCTGAACATCAGTCATGTATCCATTAAAAACCGCATTTGATAAATTATAATTGCAGCCAACTGGTGCTGTTGTTATTTCGAAACTACCATTTACAATGACTTGGCTATAGCTAAAAGAACTGATAGACATGACCAAAAGGACATATAAAAAGCCTTGAATGTTAGACATAAAGATGGTTTTATTTTCTTACAATGTTGGTTTTGGTTACTTACACTTCCTCTTTTTAAAGTGGGATCATAAATAAGGAACGCAGCAAAGATACAATTCGTTGCCTAAATTGTGAGAAATTACATACTTTTAAATTTTTGTTCGATTTTATTTCAACAATGTCACGTGACCGTGAAACTCTAATTTCTTATCTGAAGTAACTTCTTGTGTATTAATGTGCCAAACATAAACTCCAGTTGGTACAATCTCACCGCCGTATGTTCCATTCCAACCTACCGTTACATCATGCGAAACAAACATAATTTCGCCCCAACGATTATAGATTGTTAATGTATAATCGTAAATATCGATTCCATTAAAATAAGGTTTGAATACTTCGTTGTACAAATCTCCATCAGGAGTGATTGTATTCGGAACAAAGATTAATAATTGTTCAGAAATAATTACTGTCTGTTGTGTGCTATCAACACAACCAAAACTGTTTTCAACTGCTAGGTCTACCAAATAATTTCCAGGTATTTCTGGGAAGAAGAACTCAGGATTTTGATCATTAGAATTACCTAGGTCACCAAATGTCCATGTCCAAGAATCCGCACCTGTTGACATATCCGTAAAGTTAATTTCAGTATTAATTGTAGTTGCAGGTTGTGGTCCAAATCTGAATATAGCATTTGGTTGCGGATAAACATCTATGTAATCGTACATAGTTGAAGTGCTTGTACAACCGTTTGCATCAATAATAGTATAGCTTATATCATATTGTCCTGCGTTATCATAGGTATGGTTTACAGAACCACAGAAAGTTGAACTTAATCCGTCACCAAAATCCCAATAACAATCGACACCAACATCACCTGTATTAATGAAAGGCACACTTAAGTCCTCACAACCAGAATTCACCGTTGTTGTAAACGAAACAACGGGTAAAGGATTTACAACTACATCTAGTGTAGCAACATCCCCACAACCTAATGAAATCGTATTTGTTATTGTGTGTGTTCCAACGCCAGCAATTCCCGGATCAAACATTCCTCCAACAACTCCAGTGCCAGTATATACTCCTCCAGGCGAAACCGCTGATAAAACAACAGCTGCATCATTAATACAGAAAGGCCCAATTGGCGTTATTGTTGCATCTGCAGGCGCCGTTCCGTCAAGAACCGTCACCGTATTATTATACTCACAACCATTCGCATCTGCCACACAAACATCATAAGTACCTGCACACAAGCCAGCATATGATCCTAATCCATCAGATGTTGCACAATCGTCAATACTATAAGTATATGGCGCAAAACCGTCGTAAGCATCAAGATCAATAGACCCCAAACAATCACCTAGGCATGACTCACCAACCACAATTTCATCAACAGCAACAGGAATCGGTTCTCCAATTGTAATATCTAAGGTAGTTTCACAATCATTTTCATCTTTAACAGTAACCGTATATGTTCCCTCAGATATCCCATCAAACGTAGATCCTGGGCCAAATGCACCACCATCAATTGAATATTCAAGAACACCGGTTCCACCGCCACCGATTACTTCAACCGTTCCATCAGCAATACCAACACATGTAGCATCAACGGTGGCCACTAAATCAAGTGTTAAAGCTGTTGGTTCGTCAATAATTACAGTAATTGTTGTTAAACAGCCATTATCATCTCTAATGTCAATATCATAAGAACCCGCCGTTAATGCAGTGAACGTTGCGTCTGGTCCATAAGCACCACCATCAATTGCAAATTCATAAGGCGTTATACCACCAGTAGCGTCAACAGTTAATTCTCCATCATCACCGCCGTTACAAGTAACATTAACAATACCGACAAGCACTGGCTCTAATAACTCTGGTGACACAATAGTGAGCGGAACTTCAATTGTACATCCATTTTCATCTGTAATTGTAACAATATGATCGCCAGGAGGTAAATCTGTAAATTCTCCCGTTGGCATTGGACCATCTCCAATATCATAAGTTAAAACACCCGTTCCACCAGCTCCTTCAACCGTACCAGATCCATCCGTCAAGCCAAAGCATGACACTAGATTTACCAAGGTTACCATTCCGGTTAATTCTTCTGGTTCTAAAACCTCAACTTCACCCGTTTCAACACAACCTAATGCATCAGTTACTGTGACTTCGTAAACTCCTGCGCACAACCCAGTAGCAGTTGCTGTAGTTTGAGCTCCAGGATCATCCCATAAATAGGTAAACGGAGCAACACCAATAGCTTCTGCATTTGCAGTTCCGTCACAACCTCCAAAGCAAGACACATCTGTATGGGTCATTACTGGTGGTTCGCAACAAATTTGATCCACAAAAACCTCATCTGTTGCAACATCTCCACTACAAGAAATTAATCGAGCTTCATAGGTAATTGGAGCACCAGGACAAACTGAAATTGTTGGTCCTGTTCCAAGTAATATTGGTCCTACATACCACTCAATTATCGGGTCACCAAGCGGGGTATAACGTACGGCGTGATTTGTAGCAGTCCAAACAGTATTATTCCGCCCTGGGAAAACCACGGCTTCTGTTCCAGCTGCATTGTGCACACCTTGCACTGCCCTACCTCCTGCCCATACAGGACATGTTAATTTTGTTTGAATGTGGTTTTCAATTACATTCGTAGTTTCAAAAAGCATTATTTGCTGTGTGTTCAATGTTCCTGTACACGAAAAGAAAGCAACCGCTTCCCAAGACACAACTAATCTTCTAAATGGCGCAGTTCCCAGTTCTTGGTATTGAATTGTTCCAGTTACACTTGGATTCAAATCTTGCCAAGGACCCATAACACAGTTTTTTGGAACTGATGCAACAACGGAAGGTATTGCGGCAGGCGACCAAGTTCCTGGTCCACCAGAAAAACCTAACCAACCATTTGAACTAATGTAGAAATTAGAATAGGTACTTCCATAAAAACAAAAATCAAACCCAATAGCGATTGCACCTGTAGTTGCATCATCTGATAAAACCCGAACCGTTCCTGCATAAGGATCGGCTGCATAAGGAATCGCTGCGACCGTATAATCGGTCGTATTTCCGCCTCCGGTATAAGTTGCTTCGAGATCAACACAATCGGGGGAACAGAGCACTGTATCTGCTCCTGCGTCGATTGTTGCATCCTGCGAGAATCCTACAATGGAGGTAAAAAAAAGACTAAATAATAATATACGCATTTTCATAGAATAAGATCGTTGCTACTAATGTAGCGCAATTTCAACAGAAGGGAAGCCTCGTTGTTAAAAATAATTTCAACAAAACTTGCGAAGCATTCCAATTTTAGCCGATTGAATAATTGGTATTTAAAACGTTTGATGTCCATAAATCTGAATTTCCTTTCTTATCAAAATGGAAATCGATTCGACCCAGTATTAAACCTGCCCAACCCACTTGATTGATAAGAACGGCTTTACCCTCTTTATTCTGATGCATTTCTGCTTGCTTCAGAAAAGTATGAGTATGGCCACCGATAATGAGGTCAATATGGCTTGTTTCTTTTGCTAAGACAAGATCACACATATCATTTAATTTAGATTTGTATCCTAAGTGAGATAAACAAACGACCAAATTGCATTTGTGATCATGTTTTAATTCGCTGGCAATTTTTTGCGCATTTGTAATTGGATCTAAATATTGCGTCTCTTTAAACAATTCTGGACTGACTAAACCGGCCAACTCCACTCCAATTCCAAAAACGCCAATTTTTATTTTTCCTTTTTTAAAGATTTTATAGGGCTTTGTTTTTCCATTTAGCTTCGTATTAGAAAAATCATAATTTGCGGATAAAAATGGAAAATTGGCGTGTGACAGCATGCGATCAAACCCATCAATGCCAGCATCAAAATCATGATTCCCCATAGTTGCGGCATCATATCCCATTTCTGACATGAGTTTAAATTCTAATTCACCACCGTGAACATTAAAGTAGGGCGTACCTTGAAATATATCTCCCGCATCTAATAGCAATACATCCTTTGATTGTTCGCGAATTAAATCTATTAATTGTTTGCGACGAGCAGCTCCGCCCTGCCCAGGATATTTACTATGATTCGTAGGAAATGGATCGATATGCGAATGGGTGTCGTTAGTATGTAAAATCGTTACGGTGTCCCCCTCGTTAACCAAACTTGCAGAACCTAATGTAAATGCCGCAATACCTCCAGTAGTCATACTTCTAAGAAAACGTCTTCTTTCCATTATTTAAGAATTATCAATCGACCATCAATGCCATTATTACTTACTGTACCCTTGTTTTTAATATGTTCGATAAAAACATCACGCATTAAAATTCCAGAATCCCACTTTTGATCTGCATCTCTTAAAAAGTTCATTTTATCTCCGCCAGACGCCAGATAGTTAGAGGTGATCACATAAATACCTGTTCTATTTGATTCAACGGGAACATTACCAATCATCATTTTTTTATTCTCAGAGGTCAAATTCAATTTTGCATTGCTAATGGGTTGCCCATTCATAGTGTATAGATACTCTATTAAATCCGTTACACCTTGTGCGTCTATTCTTACAATGGAGATGGTATTGTCGAAAGGCATTAATTCAAATACATTTCCAATTGAAATATTTCCCTTATTTAAAGGAGCCCGTAATCCGCCAAAATTTAGCAAGGCAATTGTATTTGTTTGTCGCATTTCATTAAATCCGGGAGGAGACATTGTCATTCCTTTCTCAAAAATAACGTCAACCGCAAAATTGCCCAAAGGAGACTCGGGAGCATAATTAACTAAAGTAGAATCGCATACACCAATGATTTCATTCATTTGAACATCCACCTCATTGCGGTAAGGTGCTATTAGGCCCTCTAATTCTGAAGATTCATAAGTCGAATCAATGGAAACATTTTCAGAGCGATACTCCTTGTAAACGGAATGAGAACAACCCGCAATGATAAAAAAGACCGTTATGAACCAAACGCTTTTCACCGCCTTATTTTACTTCTTTCTTTAACACTAAGAATACTGGGAAGTGATCAGAATAACCATTCAGGTATTTTCCGCCAGCATGCGTTCGTTTTGGATAACCTTTATAATTTCCTTCTTTTTGCTTCAAATACTCTTTACTATACACATAAGATTTATGAAACACGTAAGAAGAGGCGTCTTCAGAAACAAGGCCTTCGCTAACAATTAGCTGATCAAATAAATTCCACGCATCACGATAAGCCAAGGTGCAATCACCCTGTTTAAATTTAGTATACATAGTATTATACATATCGCCTTTTTTCATTTTGGCAATTTTCGCCCGCGCTCGAATGTAGTTTTTAACACTTTTATTAATCGGATCATCATTTAAATCACCCATTAGAATGATCTTAGCATTTGGATCCTCAGCAAGCAAAGAATCAATAATTGTCCGCCCCAAAACAGCCGCATCAATTCTTCTTGGCTGTGATTTCTCCATTCCTCCGCTCCTTGACGGCCAGTGTGCTACAATAAAACTCACTTTTTCACCATCCATTTCACCAGAAACGACCAATTGATCGCGTGTTTTATAATCTGGATCAGTTTCAAAGTTTAATTGATGTGAAACGCTATTCGTTGGTGTAAAATATTTTTCTTGATATAAAAGCCCAACATCAATTCCACGTCTGTCTGGTGAATCAAAATGGATAATCTTATAATCGCGGGCTTTAATCTTTTCTTCAGCCACCAAGTCTTCCAATACTCTTTTATTCTCAACCTCACAAACACCCAGTACAGCGCAACCATCTGGTGAAATCGAAGTACCCAAATCGTTTATTACGTGCGCCATGTTGGTTAATTTATTCTGATATTTCTCTGCGTCCCATGAATAACTGCCTTCTGGAGTAAAATCCTCATCTCTAATCGTTGGGTCATCCTCTATATCAAAAAGATTTTCGAGGTTATAAAATCCAACACAGGCTACTTTATATGCCTTATCGGTTTGTCCATATCCAAGAATCGAAATACCGAATAATACAAACACTAGCATTCCAATATTCATTCTCTTTTTTTTCATTTATTCTTTTCTTTTTTTAGGAACATCAAATTTAACCATTTTAATCAAATATCAGACCAAGGAAATGTAGACTTAATGTTAACAAAGGATCAAGTTATTCACAATTAATTAAAATATAATGTGCCAACGTGGTTTATTTCGTAAATTTGTCCAGCTTTTTATATTACTTGCATAGTAAAAGCTTAATTTAGCATAACAAAAATGATTAAGAAAATTGGATTTCTAATTTCACTATCTTTGATTGCCACAACTGTTATTTCACAAGGCACAGAGACGGAACGAGAAGACACGCTACTCACGAACACCCCCGTTTTTATAACGACTTTAGACGACGGTGAAAACAGCAGTGGTAGTTCTGGTAACATATCAGGATTATTGCAATCCTCTCGAGATGTTTTTGCAGCAACTGCAGGGTTCAACTTTAGTGCTGCGCGTTTTAAAATTCGTGGATACCAATCTGACAAAACAATGATTTTGCTGAATGGCATCCCAATGAACGACTTAGAGACCGGAAGAGGTACGTGGTATAGATGGGGTGGTTTAAATGATGTAACACGTTATTCAGAAACGAAAAACTGGCTTTCAGATAACCCTTATCATTTTGGAGGAATAGGAGGATATTCAAACATTAACTCAAAAGCTACAGGAATTCGAAAAGGATCAAGAATTTCATATGCATCAACAAACAGAGCCTATTCTCACCGTTTAATGTACACCTATGGAACGGGAATGCAAGCGAATGGATGGGCATTTGCCGCTTCAGTTTCTGCGCGATATGCAAATGAAGGTTATGTTGACGGCACATCATATGAAGCGTATAGTTATTTTTTAGCCGCTGAGAAAAACATTAATAAAAATCACAATCTAAACTTTACGATTTTAGGTTCGCCATCAAAAAGAGGAAAAGGAAGCATCTCCATCCTCGAAACATATGAACTTTCTGGAAACAATTTTTACAATTCATATTGGGGATACCAAACCAAACCAGACGGAAGTCGAATCAAAAGAAATTCAAGGGTCGCAGACTCACACATGCCGATAGTTTCCATTTCTCATGAATGGAAAATCAACACAACCTCTTCTTTAAAAACATCCATTCATTCAAGTTTTGGTAAATATGGACAAACTGCGTTAAACTGGTATGACGCAAAAGATCCACGTCCGGATTATTATAAATACCTTCCGTCTTATTACGAAGGCATTAATGACCCTGTAAATGCTCAACGCATGCTCAACAACTGGCAAAATGAATCAACCCGTCAGGTGCAATGGGACGACCTTTATTTTGCAAACAGTAAAAACTTATTCACCCTCAAAGATGCGGATGGCAATGTTCTAAGCGAAGGTTTGCGTTCAAAATACATTCTAGAAAATAGATACAACAATATCGTATCCGGCGGTTTATCTTCTTTATATACCGTTGAAAAAGAAAACATGACCATTAGTACGGGTCTTTTCGTACAGGCACAGCGAAACCATTATTACAATACGGTTGAAGATTTATTAGGTGGTGATTTTTGGGTAGACGTAAATCAATTTGCTGAGCAAGATTTTATTGATCCGAATGCAGCTCAAAGCGATTTACAAAATCCGAATCGAACAGTAGGTGTTGGTGATGTTTATGGCAACAACTATTATATCATGAACGCGAATGCAACCGCATTTGGACAATTAAACTACAGAACTAAAAAGGTTGACTATTACGCTGCGGTTGAATTATCAGACGAGCAATTTTATAGAGAAGGTTTATTTCAAACTGGTTTATTTCCGGACAATTCACTAGGAAAATCAGAAACTAAAAACTTTTTGAACTACGCTGTTAAAGGAGGTGCTACGTATAAAATATCAGGAAGACAATACATTACTGCAAATGCCGCATTCCTTACCGAGGCGCCTACTTCCAGATCGGCATTTATTTCACCTAGAACGAGAAACGTAACTGTGAATGATCTAAAAAACGAAACAATTTACACCGCTGACATCAACTATATTTTACGCTACCCGAATTTAAAAATGCGACTTACGTATTACTATTCAGAACGCAAAGATGCCGTTTGGTCAAGAAGTTTTTACCATGATGAATACAATTCATTCATTAATTATGTCATGCAAGACGTAGACTACTTCCACCAAGGAATAGAATTAGGTGTAGATGGAAAAATTTATGGCGGTCTTTCTGGAAACTTAGTATTAGCCATGGGACAGCACTTATACAATTCTCGTCCAACAGCATCAATCTATGTTGACAATTCCGCAGAATTATTAGCAGAGGATAAAACAATCTACTTACAGAATTATAAAATTGGTGGCATGCCACAATCTGCTGCATCAGTTGGATTAAAATATAGCGGTAAAAAATATTGGTTTGCCGGTGTAAACTTCAACTATTTCGCCGATATTTATTTAGATCCAAATCCGGACAGAAGAACCGCTGAGGCTGTAGCGACGTTTGTTGAATCAGACCCGCAGTTTGCAGAAACAATTGAACAAACTAAATTAGATAACGGCTATTCAATGAGTTTGTTTGCTGGGAAATCATTTAAAATTTCCAACTATTTCTTAAATATTAACGTGAACATTAGTAACCTGACCAACAATACGAAATTTATAACAGGCGGATTTGAGCAATTGCGATTTGATTCGCAAAAAATTGACAAGTTTCCGCCGCGTTTAGGTTATATGTACGGGTTAAATTACTTTTTAATGGCCACATTAAGATTTTAAAAGCATTTATAATGAGAAAGACAATTAAAGCAATATTAGTAGGAGTTTTCGCCATAAGTGCAATAACGGCATGTGAAAAAGAGCCCGACTCTCCGCCAATCAACACAATTACAGGTAGCCAACTCATCACTATTGATAGTTTAAAAGGCTGGCAACGTTCAGTTGGTGATGCTATTTTAATTACAGATACCTTATCTGTCTACGGAATAGTAACTATGGACGAATCTAATGGAAATATTTACAAAAATATTTATTTTCAAGATCACACGGGAGCCATTAACGTTCGTTTCACAAGTGGAACTGATTTGGTGCAAGGAGATTCAATTCGAATTGGATTAACAGGCGTAACGCTAAATAATTTCAACGGCGTTTATCAATTAGATGGTGTCGAAGAAGCAACCAATGTGGTTGTTCAGTCGGCTGGTCATGACCTTCCTGCAATTGCGGCTACAATTGATCAAATGGAGACGGCTTATGCTGCTTACTTGGCAGATGAAGCAATTGTGGATTTCGAATACCAGTCAATGCTCATAAAATTCAATAATGTACAATTCAAAACATCTGAATTATTAAACACTTATGCAGACGAAATAACACAAAGTTCTGAAAACAGATTGTTTGAAGATTTTGATGGCTTTACCACTTTTATTCGTACAAGTGGATTTGCAAATTTTGCAGGAGATAGTTTACCGAAAGGAGCTGGATCAATGGTTTGTTTAGTAAGCGAGTTTAATGATGAACTACAATATATTTTAAGATCTCCAGAAGAAGCAAATATGCACGGCCCACGTGGACCAGGAGAATTATTGGTGAAAGATTTTAATGACGAAGATGTGACCTCAGGCGGATGGCTTGTGCAGCAAGTGATTGGCACTGATGCTTGGGAAACTGGTGATTTAGGAAGTTGGGAAGACCGACCGTATGGCGTTATTACAAATTATGATGACGGAAATTCCGCTTGCGAAAGCTGGTTCATCTCTCCTAGCCTTGATTTGAGTAGCTCTTCAGCAGCCTCTTTGTCATTCGACAATGCGTATAACTATAGCGGCGATCCACTGGCTCTATTAATCTCAACTGATTATTCTGGAACAGGAGACCCGAATACAGCAACTTGGACAAGCTTAACAGCAACATGGTCAACCGGTGGATTTGCTTTCGTAAATTCAGGAAACATTGATTTAGCGGATTATTTAACAAACAACGTTCGAATCGCATTTAAATACACTGGATCAGACAGCAGCGGTAGAACTTGGGAAATTGACAACATCATTATAAACGGTTAAGAAAATGAAAAGATATATTCTAAATAGCACATTCGTTTTAGCATTAGGAGTCCTTGCACTTTCTTCATGTAAAAAAGAATACGATACTCCACCGTTAGAGGAAATTCCTGAGACGGATGTTATGACGATAGATGAATTACGCACTTGGCAGGAAACTGAAGGTGGCGTCATTTCCATTCAAGAAGAGCTTTCTGTATACGGCATCATTACCATGGATGAAACAGATGGAAATGTGTACAAAAACATTTATATGCAGGACCATACAGGAGCAGTAAACGTTCGTATGTTAAGTGGCGGTGGTGTGTATCAAGGCGATTCAGTTCGTATTTATTTAAAAGGAACAATTCTAAGCAAATACAACGGTGTTTTACAAATTGATTCAGTAGATGTGGACAAAAACATCATTAAACAATCGACGAACAATACATTTGCACCAGAAGATATTTCCATTGATTTGATTACAGCCTTGAAAGAATCAGAGTTAATTCGAATCAATGACGTACAATTCATAAAACCAGAAGTAGGCCAAACATTTGCGGATGGCGAAGAATTAATATCTCTTGATCGAATTTTAGAAGATGCAGATGGTAATACAATTAAAGTACGCACCAGTGGATACGCCGCTTTTGCAGATCAACTCATCCCTGAAGGATCTGGAAGCATAGTATGTATTGTAAGCCATTTTAACGGCGAAGTACAATTATTAATTCGCTCATTTAGTGAAATTGCCATGACCAGTGATCGTTTTAGCGGACTACTAATTGCTAAAGATTTTGACGACGGAGAAATAACTACTGGAGATTGGATCACATACCAAGTTGCAGGACCAGAAATAAAATGGGAAACTAGCAGTGCAGGTGGCGCACCAAATGACTACGGTGTGATCTCTAACTACTTAGATGGTGTAAATGTTGCCACAGAGAATTGGCTCATCTCCCCTTCTATTGATCTTTCAAGCGGAGCAGCTCCCTATTTAAACTTTGACAATGCCTGCAGTTACGACGGGGCAGCCATAGAAATTTATGTATCTACCGATTATGATGGCACAATCAATCCAAACGAACAAGGTTCATGGACGAATATTAGTGTTGCCGCTACGCTATCAACTGGATTTTTTACTTGGGTAAATTCTACAAACGTTCCCATTGCTACTTTAGGAACAAATGTGCATATCGCATTTAAATATACCGGATCAGCATCAGACGGAAGAACTTGGGAATTAGACAATATTATAATACACGAATAAACTCCCGCAATAATTATTAAAAATTAATAAAGCTAAAACAAAAACAAACAATTGATTATGAATAAATTATTTACTTTACTATTGTCTCTCACGTTAGGATTCGCGGGATTTGGACAAGTGATTTTTGAGAGCGACTTAAGCTCTTGGACAGATGGAGACCCTGACGGATGGATGGGTTCTAAAACCAATATTGGTTCTGAAAATGTAGTTGAACAAGAGCTTGGAGCAATGCACGGAACAGCAATGGCCCAATTATTTAACGAAGGTGATGCTGGAAGCCACAAACGTTTCACTACAGAAGA
>Ga0213861_10002973_pt1 | contig 14175 bp, 12 predicted proteins | sample PICome_4_FD_160110 | JGI IMG/M metagenome (GOLD analysis project Ga0213861, IMG submission 160110) | Coastal seawater microbial communities near Pivers Island, North Carolina, United States - PICO131 | ecosystem: Environmental > Aquatic > Marine > Coastal | place: USA: North Carolina... | reverse complement strand
GCGGTTACATGGGGATTAACTCGCTGGATCGATCTCGAGGAATCGGATCGCGCGGACAAGGTTCACTTCCAGTGACTCGGGATCCGAACCAACTACGTGAATTGAGCCCGCGCTCAATGACTGGATTAGTTGGGTCCTCGTTGATTTCCGAGGGGAGAACCCTTGATCTAGCAATTGACTGGGTGCCGTCTGTCCCAAATATCCTGATATTTCAACCATCCCAAGAACTAATGACCACGATTTTCCCGTTTCAATCCGGAATCACGGATTTCTCAGTTTTACCATTGAATAGCAATGTCAATAAAGAAAGAACGAGGGGGAGAAATGGAAAGTAACATTAAGGAATTAGCGGACGGGAGGGTACAGTCTGCTCTCCGACAGCCAAGTGTTGAGTCATTTGCGGCCGAGCCGTTGGTGACCTTCCTGCAATATCTGCTCAATCTGCCATCCCGATCGGAGATTATCCAGCACTTGGTTCTCCATACATTTTCGAAATTTGAGGCTTGGGGAGCGTGCATTGTCCTCAACCAAGAATATGGAGTTCTGGAAACTGCAGGTCAGTACGGATTAGGCCCAGGTTATAAATCGTCTTTGGATGGTCTACGAAGCAGTATCGCGCTGCAGGTTGAAATAGAACACAAACTGGAAATAGGGAGCACTTCAAGTTACAAGTCTCCATTGGGGCACTCAATCGTTGGGAGTCTGTTCACACCACACAATTTCCTTGGATTCATCCAAGTATTTCTCCCCGAATCCAGTGACCATGCAGCGACGCACGACTACATGAGGGCTGTTTGCCTACCGATGAGTCTTATTGAAGAACTGTATAAGAAGGAATTAGATGTCGGTCATTTTCCCAATACCCACCCATATGCCAATGGCTTTCATCAAAATTCCTATCACGCAGTGCCGAATCCCAATGGGTTAAAGACCAATAATGCTGAAAGCACTATGTCAGGGTCACCCAATCTCACATCACGCCAGCTCCGAGTCTTGGAATTGATGTCAATAGGTAAAACGAACGTCGCTATCGCTGAAATAATTGGGTACAGCGAGTCAACTGTTCGACAAGAAACGATGGCCATCTATCGAGTACTTGGTGTTCATGATCGAAATGAAGCATGCAAAGTCGCCTACGAACTCGGAATAATCAAGATCTGGCCAGCTCATCTACCGGATCAGGCTTCTTAGAGGTCACCATGACCAGGCACAAAGCCATCAGCACGTTGGCAATTTTCCTGTCAACCGCTTTCATTTCGGCGATGTGTATTGTGTTGTTCCAACAGTTGACAGGTAATCAATCGTGGAATGCCAATGCCCCTCAGCCCCAAGTTGAAAACCCTGATTTCTCGCTGGGGGGCGGCACGGACGAATGGTCGCACGATTCATTTCCCTTGGACACCTTGAGTGACACGGCACCACTGCGGATAAAGATTCCTGAGTTGGGTGTCGATAGCAAGGTTGTTCCGGTGGGTATCAATCCTGATCAATCAATGGAGATCCCGTCTAACATCTTCAATATTGGTTGGTATGAACCAGGCCCATCCCCTGGAGATCCCATTGGCTCTGCGGTATTGGCTGGTCACCGTGATGGAGCCGAAGCCGGCAGAGGCGCCTTTTATAACCTTGGCGAACTTGATCGTGGTGACGTGATCAAGCTTTCCACGAAAACCAAAAAAATGAAATTTTCGGTTATGCGGACGGAAATATTAGACAAAGACTCCTTTGCATTGCGATCACAGGAGATTTTTGCGTCCGATGGCCCCGGAGTTCTCACCCTCATCACGTGTGGAGGTGACTACGACAGGAGTCGTGGGGGCTACCAAGCAAACGTAATTGTCACCGCAAAAATGTCAGGCTAGTCAGTAGTGAACGACTCGGTTGCGCAAGCACGTGAGAGTGATTTAACACCGTTGATATCGCCCGCACCGAGTGCAACATTTCCTATGACCAGCGGATGCATGATGTTTGCTTCATTGCTTGCATGACCCAGACCTAAAACGTGACCTATTTCGTGCAGGTACAAGCTTCGAACCAACTTGGGTGAGGATTTTCCGTACTTATCCATAAACTCTTGTTTGATAATTATGGCTCCAGATTGAATTGTTTTCTGGACTGGATCAACGCTCGAAGGTAGGCCAAATCCGTAGACCAGCCCCGTGAACAATTTCGACTCAGAACCTGCAACGTAATCGAAATAAATATGACGCGGTGCGGACGTGTTGCGATTCTTTGGGGTTAGTGTGAAGTCAGTGTCAGAGTAAAAAGTCTCCATTGGACCCGTGAACTCGAATTTCACAAGGGTGTACTTGCTCCATTGATCCAGCGCCCATTGAATTCTCTTTTGCTCGCGTAATGATTCCCTGCCGGAAAGTGAACTGGAGTCAAAGGACCATGTGGCAGGGGTAACACAACTTTCCCAACCTGCACCAACGTACGAGTCGCGCTTGCCCTCAAAAAAGGAACCGAAATCCGATTGCACGCTTATTCCCGATGATTTTTCCACCGCATGTGCAGTCGGGATGGCAATTACATTGATGGATAGCAGGACTAGAAGAAAGGGCAGAACCGCGATCCGTTTAAAGAAACTCACACTTCTATTGTCAATGACCGGTCATAAACAAGCAAATGTACGGTCTACGAATCCATGACCGGTCATGAACATTGTCCGGTCAAATTGCGGCTCGAATTGCGATATCGGCCATATTTTGGCGGCACCGCCTAACAAAAAATGCACTTGAATCGGCTTACTTCACACCCCACTGGGTAGTTGCACGAAGTCAATGGCGGATCCATATTTCGCCCTAAATTTTTCATCGCAAATATGCAGCACTTACTATCAGAGGGTGAAATTGTCCTTTTCCATGCTGGGCGCACTGGTAATCACTTCGGTGATCCTGATTCCGATTACTGGTGTTAGTGCCAGCACAGATTCGATTTCTCCCCGTATTTACGGTGGAACTTCAGCCGCAGGTAGCCCCGGTGTGGCTGCTGTCGCCATTTTTGATGGCACCTCGTGGAGCAAAAGTTGCAGTGCCGTCGTGTGGAAACCGCGAGTTTTGCTCACCGCCGCACACTGTGTGACCATGGAAGGCAGCGCCATGCGAGTCCCTGAATTGGCAATTTTCCCACCAGGCGCAGCGGCTGTTCAGTACAGCGACGCTGGTCCTCAGGGTGCCAGCCCTGCCAACGTGATTGGGATTTGGACTCCCAGCGCCTACGTGAATGCCTCGACCCGTGTGGAACCAGATGACTTTGCCGTGCTGCTCCTTGACCAAGATCTTGGCCCCAGCATGTATTCCCGGTTGGCGACCAGTGCAGAGATGTCTCGTTGGGCGGCAAACCTCTACCCCTCCACGATCATGGGTTACGGATTGAAAAGCCCCACTGAGCGTGACGTATTTCCCCTTCAGGCAAGTGTCCCCATTGACACCTATGATCCAAAGTCGGTTTACGGGCCCGTGTTCTCCATTGGTCAAAATGCATCCGTCGGTGTGTGTAGCGGTGACAGCGGTGGTCCCACCTACGCCTCTAATCCTGCCGGTGAGAATTTGGTACTGGGTGTTAACTCCGGCTCTGCCGGTGGATGCGTCGCTGGGTTCGTCGGCAGCTACTTGATGGTTGGTTTCAGTGCAATCGACTACCTTGAATTGGTTAACCAAGCTCTCACTGGCGCCGGTTACCCGACTATTCCCTCGGCACCAACAAATATTTCATTAACCGCAATTAACAACTCCGTTGTGGTCAATTGGCAAGCGCCCACTGTCTCACCGCAAAGCGTTGTCGGCTACGACGTCCTTGATGCTGTAGGAACCCTCGCTTGCACCTCAACAACTCTTACCTGCACGGTGCCGAATCTGCCCGACGGCGAGCACAGTTTCACGGTCCGCCCTCGTAACACCGAAGGTGAAGGTAACGCTCAGCCTGCGACCCTCACGAGCACAACGGCCGCCCCTACCCAAATGGCCCCGCCTCGGGCGAATAGGAACAAAATCAGATTCACCACTTTGGCGGGCACCACGTCCGCTGTGGTTGAGCAGTACCGCGTAATCGACGTTAAGGGAAAGCGGATCTGCACAATTAAGGCGTTCAATCCGGTGGCGAAGGCCTTGAGTTGTCCAACGCCAAAAAGAGTCGGCGTCTACCGATTCCGGGTCCTAGCCGTGACACAAATGGGACAAACCCCACCTTCGGGTTTGAGTGGAAAAGTGCGAGTTTTATAACGAAATTCGTTTGTTAATCTACATTTCACCACGAATTCCGATATCCGATAACATTTATATAACGGCAATGTCGTACAGTTGTCCCACCGGACACCCCGGGAATGCAATACAACTAGAAGGACGTGAATGTTATGCAGAGCTTTGGAAGAGTTCTCAGCCAGATTTTCAACCCAAGCCCGACTCGATCATTTCAACAAGAGTGGGACTTTCAACGCTCACAGGCAATGAGCCCATCACACCGTGACGAAATTGATGCAATCTTTCGCCGCCACGAAGGCTGAGAAAGACTCGATCGGTACCGAGCAGGCTTAAAGAAACTCGCAGAGGAGGCTTTGCGAGTTTTTTCATTCCGTGGATCAGCCTCTCAACTCCGTTTTCTCAATCCGATACGCCGCTGGGGCATGCTCGGGTACATACGGATTCTTCGGCGCAATTGGTGAGATTTTTTTGTATTGCGAACCCAGTGCGGGGCGGGTATCCGCCTCACCCCGATTGGGCCACAGGGACATTGCTCGCTCGGCTTGAGCCGTGATTGTCAAAGAAGGATTGACTCCCAGGTTTGCCGTGATGGCTGAGCCGTCAACAATATGGAGTCCCGCGTATCCGTACACGCGGTGATAGCCGTCAACTACGCCATGGCTTGCATTACTGCCAATCACGCATCCTCCAACAAAGTGCGCCGTCAATGCTGCATCAAAGTTTTCGAACACACTGCTACCCGGTCGTCCGTCGATAATCGATGCGGCGCGCTCAACAACTTCCTGAGCAACCGGAATGTAGGTCGGCGCAGGAGTTGACTCAGAGGACACCGTGCCAAGTGACCAGCGTCCCAATCGGTTCCGCTTTCCTTTGAGGGTCAATGAATTGTCGACGGTTTGCATCACGAGTGAGATCACGCTTCGCTCACTCCACGACTTCACATTCAAGGCGATAGCAACATCTTTGGGGTTCCTAATCATTTCTCTGATCCAGACCGACCATCGTTTCCTGCCGTCCTCCGGCCTGGTCATGATTGTTTGCAGGAGTCCCATTGAGTTGGAGCCTTTTCCGTATCGAACGGGCTCGACGTGGGTCTGCGGATCAGGGAAGAAACTGGAGGTGATTGCCACGCCTTCGGTGAAGTCAGTTCTCGTCGTCTTTGCAACCGCGCCAAGAATTGACTCAGAGTTCGTACGCGAGAGCTTCCCCAGTGCCGGCGAGAGATTCGGAAGGATGCCTTCGTCTTTCATGTGGTGTAACAGCTTTTGCGTGTTGTAAGTTCCGGCCGCGAAGATGACGTCATTCGCCGTGTAACAACTTTCATCCTTCGTGCCCGTTTTACGAATTGTGATTCGGTATCCGCCTGCTTGCATGGGTTCAACCTTGGTCACAGTTGACATCGGCATCACATTTGCACCGGCGGCTTCTGCCAATCCGAGGTAATTCTTTGGCAGAGTGTTCTTTGCGTTGTAGCGGCACCCGGTCATGCACTCGCCACACTCAATGCACCCTGTTCGAGTAGGTCCCACTCCCCCAAAATATGGATCTGCCGATTTCTTTCCATGGCCTTCGCCAAAGAAAACTCCCACGGGTGTGAGTGTGAAGGTGCTACCAACTCCCATGTCTTCGGCGATCTCTTTCATGACAACGTCCGAGGGAGTCATAGTGGGGTTTTGGGTTACCCCCAACATTCGTTTGGCTTGGTCGTAGAACGGCGCCAATTCACTTTTCCAATCGGTGATCTCGCCCCACTGCGGGTCTTGGAAGAAAGTATCTCCGGGAACATAGAGGGTGTTCGCGTACACCAAACTGCCGCCGCCTACACCAGCACCGGCGAGAATCGCAACGCCTTTGAGCACGTGGATTCTTTGTATTCCGAAGAATCCTAGCTCGGGAGCCCAGAGGAAATTTTTAAGGTCCCATGAATTCTTGGCATAATTCGCTTCGGTGAAACGACGACCTGCTTCAAAGACCGCGACCGAATATCCCTTTTCCGTAAGTCGCAGTGCAGAGACCGAGCCACCAAATCCAGATCCAATGATTGCGACATCAAAGTCGGTGCTTAACCCGTTTCCTTCCACGACAAAACCATAGAACAAATTCGTCTTCGTTGCTCTCAATTCACCCAAAGCAACACCTAGTGCTAGCCTTGAGAAACCTTGGGGAGCTCGCAGGATCAGCGGGCTGAGAGGGCAGTTGCCACTGCTTACCCACAAAACCTGATCTGGGTAATGCCAGCGCGAGGGAGTGGAAATGTTTCGTTTTATTGTTGTCGTCGTATCGGGCGCAATTGCCCTAAGCGCCTGTTCAAGTTCGCCTGAATCAGCTCCCAGACAGGTCGATGACCCTCAGGTGCAAACAGTGCAAATGATTACGCACGAATCCTTTGTGCTCTCGCCTTCATTCACCTCTGAACTACTAAAACAAGGTATTGATCTACAAATCACCTCAACGGGAGATGCAGGGACGCTTACCGCGAGCTCAATTTTGGCTGCAGGTGCACCAACCGCCGATCTGCTGTTTGGAGTTGATAACACCTTGGCGGCTCGCGCCACCAGCGAAGGAGTTTTTGACGCTTATACCTCCCCTGAACTTGCCAGTGTCCTACCGGAGTTCGCACAGGACACCCAGGGCGGATACCTCACGCCGATTGATTTCGGTGATGTGTGTATCAACAGTGATGACACTTGGTTTGAACAGAACAATGTGGCGATTCCTACAACCCTTGAGCAACTGCCTGAAATCGCGAACCTGCTCGTGGTTGAGGATCCCGCAACGTCTTCGCCTGGACTTGCATTCCTTCTTGCAACCGTCGCACGATTTGGCGAGAGTTGGCCCGCTTATTGGGAAGCACTACGCGATGGCGGTGTGGCCGTTGCAGGTTCATGGACCGACGCGTATTACTCGCAGTTCACTCCTTCCGGTGGGGGTCGCCCGCTCGTGGTTTCTTATGCAACCAGTCCTGCGGCTGAAATCGTGTTCGCTGAAGATGCCACCGTGACCGAACCAACAACCTCCGTGCTTGTGGACTCCTGCTATCGGCAGGTGGAGTACGCGGGTGTGTTGGCTGGCGCTGAAAACCCAGTTGGGGCTCAAAAGGTCATTGATGCATTACTCTCTCGCAAGGTACAAGAGGACATTCCTTTAAACATGTTTGTCTACCCGGTTCGGGTCGATGCAACCTTGCCTTCCGTCTTCACCGATTTCACGCCGGTGATTCCTACAAGCTCTTCACTGCCTCCCGAGCAAGTCAATGAAGAGCTCTCTTCATTACTTGACACTTGGGGAACGGTGATGAACCGCTGATCAGCGTGCTGAGCCAGCATTTACCTCACAGCCTTAAATGGCTGTGGATACTTCCTGCACTTCTATTGTTCACATTCCTGATTTATCCGCTCTCTAAACTCGCGGCAACGGCCTGGAGTACCGAGACACTCGGCGAACTGACGAGTTTAACTCTGTGGCGGGTAGCGCTTCTTGCAGGCGTTCAAGCACTCCTTAGCGTAGGGCTCTCACTGCTGATCGGGATTCCCATCGCTCGAGTTTTATTTACCTATGAGTTTCTTGGCCGAGGATTCATACTCGCCCTGGTCACGGTTCCTTTCGTTTTACCGACCGTCGTCGTGGCTCTTGGCTTCAGATCCTTATTCGGTGACGCAATTCCTAACGGATTGTTACTCGTCGTGATTGCCCACGCCTACATCAATATTGCCGTTGTTGTTCGCCTCGTCGGGGCCCAGTGGTCCACGCTCGATCCACGGATGGAAGTCACCGCCGCAACGTTGGGCGCTAAGCCGCTCCGTGTTTTCATGACAATCACACTGCCTGCATTGCGAAACTCAATTGTGCTGGCGGCGAGCGTAGTATTCATTTTCTCCTTTAGTTCGCTTGGCATTGTTGTCGTGTTGGGTGATGGCTCGAGTACCCGAACACTCGAGCAGGTCCTGCTTCGTTCAACCTCGGTGCTTCTTGATTTCCCAGCGGCCCTGGCGGCGGCCATCCTGCAACTAGTTGTTGTCAGTTTGGTTTTCTTGATTTCCGCCCGAATAAGTCGTGATGAACCTAGGGCAAAAGTTGCCCTAGAGCGCGCCAAAATTAGTGGGCGTAAGGCCATATTCGTGGTTGCACTCACTTGCCTCGTTGCCGTGGCACTCGTTCTTAGCCCGATTGCGAGCATTCTTTGGTCATCAGTCTCAAGTTCTGGGGGCGTTACCTTGCAATGGTGGAGTGAGTTGGCCAGTACCCAAAACACGCGAATCGGGTCACCGATTGCAGCGCTGGGCAGATCAATTGGCTTGGCATTGGCCACTGCCGTGATCGCAGCAATCTTGGGTGGGGCAATAGCAATCGCCGTTATGAGCAAAAAAGGATTCGTTGTCACGCTGGCATTAATTCCATTAGGTGTTTCAGCTGTGACGTTGGGGTTGGGGATCCTGCTTGCGTTCTCACGCGGGTCATTTGACCTGCGCGGCACCGGTGCGTTGATCCCGATCACTCACGCTCTGATCGCAGTGCCGATTGTGGTTGCTGTGGCAACTCCCAGCTTGCGCAATGTTGACCCCCGCAGGTATTTCGTCGCACTGAGTCTAGGTGCTGCTCCACTACGAGCTTGGTGGACAGCGTTTGGCACGGTCTTTAGTGGCGTCATGTTGGCCGCTGGCGGATTAGCTGCAGCGGTTTCACTGGGTGAGTTTGGTGCCGCAACACTGCTATCGCGTACCGACTCACCCACGGTGCCGGTACAGATCGCTCGACTGTTAAGTAAGCCGGGTGAGTCAGCATTCGCAACAGCCGCGGTACTCAGTGTGATTCTAGTAATTATCACTATGACCCTACTTCTGATTGTTGACCGAATCGAGTCACGAAAGGTACTCACATGACCACCTCGATTTTGCACGCACATGATTTGGTGATCGGCTACGAAAAAGCCTTGGCCCCGCCCTTGAATTTCTCTGTTAGACCTGGCGAGATCGTGGTCGTTGTTGGTGAAAGTGGATGCGGGAAGTCAACTCTGTTAAGTACCTTAGCTGGAGTGACCCCACCGCTGAGCGGGGATATTTTTCTTGGCGACAAAGACCTGAGCGGCGTGCCCATTCACAAACGCAATATTGGGTTGGTATTTCAAGACCCACTTCTCTTCCCACATCTATCTTTGATCGACAACATCGGTTATTCACTTCGGGCCAGCGGTGCCTCAAAAAATGCCGCACGCATCCGTGCCACTGAACTTTTGGAATGGGTCGGCCTGAGCGAGATCGCTGGCCAAAAAACCTGGCAACTCTCGGGTGGTCAAGCAGGTCGGGTTGCTTTGGCCCGGGCGATCGCGGCGAAACCGGCCGTCCTGCTGCTCGACGAGCCCTACAGCGCCCTCGACACAGCAACCCGGTTGCGCCTGCTAGCCGATGTCAAGACATTGGTCACGAGCGAGGGAATCCCAACTATTCACGTCACCCATGACCACAGGGAAGCTGATTTGCTGGCCACACGCACCTTGACCTTGTAAACGCTCGCCCTGCGATACTCAAGGGGTGAGCTCACCTCGTTTTGACCGCGCTCGGGTAATCCGACTCAAACGTTTTAAACCCACAACCTACATTCGGTTGGCCGTTCTCACCTCGTTTGCAGCCTTCTTCGCCTATTTGGTGAGCGAAGCGATTCCTTATGCATCCCCGGTTCCGGCCGCAATCACAGCCGTTGTTGCGACGCGAGTTACTTTCCACCACGCAGCAAAGGAAACGTCCATCCAGCTGCTGGGTGCACTCATTGGGGCAGCCGTCGCGCTTCTCATTGTTTCCGTGATCGGTAGCGGTGCCATTGTCATTCTGCTACTGGTTGCCCTGAGTTTTGTTATGGCGCGAGTAATGCAGTACAGCAATCCACAGGAGTCGCCACTGGTCGCTGCGAGTTTGGCGGTAACGGTTATTTTGGTGGTTGGTTCGCACCTAACAACCGAGTTGGCGTTAGAACGATTCACCGGTGTGGCCATCGGCGCACTGTTCGCTTTAGTCGCATCTTTTCTCGCATCACCAACGCGCGACACTCAAAAACTCGCTGCTGGTTTAAATGCCGTGCAAGTTCAATTGGCGGAAGTGCTCGCCCGAATCGCAACTGACCTGCGAGGTGAGCCATCCAAGGATGACGCAAGCGCGTGGCATGACCAGGCGGTTGAGTTACGCAATAGAGTTCTTGGACTCGCCGCGCAATATGAAGACTTGGCAAAACATTCACGCTGGAGTCCACGTATTAATAGTGTTGACTTGGAATCGCTGAAAGAACTGCTCAGGGCCAATCAAGTGATGAGTGCTCGAGTTCTTAACATTGCGAATGATCTTCGCAGCGCAACACGGTCAAATATGAGTAGTCAAATCCCCCAGGCGGCACTTTCACCACTCGCCGACTTACTCGAGTTGGCGGCCGGGAACCTTGCAACGGATGACCCAACTCAAAGTATCGGCATGACCGCCGCTCACCAGGCAGTGCGTGGAGCTGACATGACTGCACAAATTGCCTTAATCGGTGGAATCGTCTCCCACGTAAATCAGATTAATAAAGCATCAGTTCACGAAACCGATGACACTTCGACTTTGCAGGTCACGAATGAGACAGATTAGGAAAGTTCGGCCAAAGCTGCTGCGTAGTCATCTGCATTGCGCTCTTCCCCAGGGCCGTTAACAACCGACCAGCGGATGATTCCTTCTTTGTCAATGACATAGGCGGCCCGGGTCGCGAAGCCATTATTTTCCAAGAAGGCTCCGTATTCTTTGGAGACCGCACCGTGGGGATAAAAATCGCTGAGCAGATTGTGAGTGAACTTCTCCTGTTCGGAGAAAACCTTCAAGCTTGGGACCGGGTCGCAGGAGATGCTCAACACTTCAGTGTCATCATTAATAAAATCGGCGCGACGGTCACGAATTGTGCACAGTTCACCCGTGCAGATTCCGGTGAAAGCGAATGGATAGAACATGACAACCACGTTTTTCTTGCCGTGGAAATCTGAGAGGGAAACACTCTCACCGAATTGATTGGACAGGGTGAATTCTGGGGCGCGATCGCCAATACCTAAGGACATGGGGGGAAGACTAACGCTTAGCGCGCGGTGCCACCAGTCGAGTCCCCTGCCAATTCTCGCCGGCACTGATCGTGCTCGTTTGACGCAGGCCTGCAGTTTGGGCTGCATCGGTGATGTCTTCAGGTTCAATATGCCCCTCGCGACCAGGCTTCGGGGTAAGTAGCCAAACAACACCCTGGTCCGCTAGTGGACTGATTGCATCAACGAGTGCGTCAGTGAGGTCACCGTCGTCATCGCGGAACCACAACAGCGAGGCGTCAACAACCTCATCAAAATCCAGACCGACAAGGTCGGAACCGATGATTTCCACGACAGCCCCGCGCAAATCTGAGTCGCAGTCGGTGTCAAAACCAACTTCTTGAACTATCTGGCCTGCCGTAAATGAAAGCCGGGTGGCCCGTTCCAGGGCTTGGGATGAAACGCTCACGGGGCTAGTTCACCCAAATCGGAGCCATTTGGCAAGTGGATTGGATAAAGATCTAACAACTTGTTCGTCACAAAGGTCACCCGGACAGTCTAACTAAACCCGGCGATGTCGACGGTGTCTACCTCAGAGGCGAATGAGTGTGAAAGTTTCCCATACGGGAAGATAGGACCACGGCAGAACGGGCACCACTCGTCTTGCCGCACGACTCCGATCACTAGCAGCGATCCTGCAAGTGAGAACTGAAAGGCGATTGCCATGCCAAATCCCCGATCACCACTCCTCGCAGGTGGGCTCCCAACGCAGTACGTTGACGTTGACCCAGCCGAAACCAAAGAATGGCTCGAGTCATTTGACGGTCTCGTTGAATCCGGTGGTAACTACCGGGCTCGTTTTCTTATGTTGGAACTGCTACGTCGAGCGGCGGAAAACAATGTTGGAGTACCCAGCCTTCGCAGCACCGACTACATCAACTCAATTGCCCCCGATAATGAACCTTGGTTCCCCGGCGATGAATTCGTAGAGCGCCGGATCCGCGCCATGATCCGCTGGAATGCGGCAATCATGGTTCACCGCGCTCAACGCCCGGGGGTTTCCGTAGGTGGACATATTTCTACCTATGCCAGTTCTGCAACCCTGTACGAAGTTGGTTTCAACCACTTCTTCAAAGGTCCCGACCACGCTGAGGGCGCTGACCAAATCTTTTACCAAGGTCACGCCTCCCCCGGTATTTATGCCCGGGCATTCGTTGAAGGTCGCCTGACCGAGACGCAAATGGATGGATTCCGTCAGGAACTTTCCCATCCTGGTGGCGGTCTCCCTTCGTACCCGCATCCCCGCTTAATGCCCGCGTTCTGGCAGTTCCCGACAGTTTCCATGGGAATCGGACCGCTGAACGCAATTTACCAAGCCCGCTTTAATAAATACCTGCACAATCGTGGATTTGCCGATACATCCGGCCAAAAAGTGTGGGCCTTTCTCGGTGACGGTGAAATGGACGAGGTCGAGGCCGTGGGCGCAATTAGTCTTGCCGCCCGCGAGGAACTGGACAACCTCATCTTTGTCGTGAACTGCAATCTGCAAAGACTCGACGGACCTGTTCGGGGTAACGGCAAGATCATTCAAGAACTTGAATCACTCTTTCGTGGTGCTGGTTGGAATGTGCTCAAGGTTGTATGGGGTCGCCAATGGGATGAACTCCTCGCGGCTGATCGCGACGGCGCTTTGGTGAACCTGATGAACACCACCCATGACGGTGACTTCCAAACCTACAAGGCAAATGACGGCGGATACATTCGCGAGAACTTCTTCGGTCGCGATCCACGCACCGCGAAGCTCGTTCAAGGTTGGTCTGACGACGATATCTGGAATCTTTCCCGCGGTGGCCACGACTATCGCAAGATGTACGCGGCATACAAGTCGGCAACTGAGACAAAGGGTCAACCAACTGTTGTACTCGCTAAAACTATTAAGGGCTGGACTCTCGGCTCAAGTTTTGAGGCGCGCAACTCAACCCATCAAATGAAAAAACTCTCACTCGAAGACCTCAAGGACTTCCGTGACCGGTTACACATTCCCATCTCAGATGCACAATTGGAAGTCGATCCCTATCTCCCTCCCTACTACAATCCAGGGCTCAAAGACGAAAATCTCCAATACATGATGGAGCGACGTCGTCAACTGGGCGGTTCACTCCCCCAACGCCGCGAAAAGTCACGGCCACTGGTGTTGCCTGGTGACAAGGTCTACGACGTGATGAAGCGTGGTTCCGGTAACCAAGCAATTGCCACCACCATGGCTGTCGTTCGGCTTTTTAAAGATCTCATTAAAGATGAAAACATCGGTGCTCGTTTCGTTCCGATCATTCCCGACGAGGCTCGGACTTTCGGGATTGATTCACTTTTCCCAACAGCCAAGATTTATTCACCGCACGGTCAACAATACGAATCGGTTGACAGTGAATTGCTGTTGTCCTACAAGGAAGCAACCGACGGCCAGATCCTGCATGAAGGGATCAACGAAGCAGGTTCGGTTGCCTCATTCACCGCCGTCGGTTCGTCCTATTCAACCCACGACGAACCCATGATCCCGGTTTATGTCTTCTACTCAATGTTTGGTTTCCAGCGAACAGGTGATGCTTTCTGGGCGGCCGGGGATCAAATGGTGCGTGGGTTTGTACTTGGCGCAACCGCAGGACGCACGACTCTTAACGGTGAGGGTCTACAACATGAAGACGGTCATTCAATTCTGTTGGCGAGTACTAACCCTGCTGTTGTTTCCTACGATCCTGCATATGGCTACGAGCTAGGCCACATTATTAAAGATGGCCTTCGCCGAATGTATGGTGAAGACTCGGAAAATGTCTACTACTACCTCACGGTCTATAACGAGCCCTACGTTCAACCTGCTGAACCGGAGAATGTTGACGTTGACGGGATTCTCAAGGGTATGTACCTGCTGAACACATCCCCAGCCAATGG
>Ga0213861_10002971_pt1 | contig 14179 bp, 15 predicted proteins | sample PICome_4_FD_160110 | JGI IMG/M metagenome (GOLD analysis project Ga0213861, IMG submission 160110) | Coastal seawater microbial communities near Pivers Island, North Carolina, United States - PICO131 | ecosystem: Environmental > Aquatic > Marine > Coastal | place: USA: North Carolina... | reverse complement strand
ATGGGTGCCTTTCATTTCTATGATTTCGATCTTGCCCAATAGGTTATTTTGTTGGAAAGCCCCCACATAGCCTTTATTAGCCGGTGCATTCCAATTGACAGGATCAATGGCCACTGGCCAGAACAGTAGGTAGGCGAAGATAACAAAGATAAAGCTTAGCGATATTTTTAACATAACCTTATGGTGCGCTTCCTATATAGCTTAATCAACAGTGTTTTAACTTGGAGTGCTTGTGCCGCTGGGGTAAAATGCGCGGCTTAATTATATTGGTTGGCTTTAAAACACCATGGAAGTAAATCCTCTCTATAACGCCCTTGATGATCTTCAGGCACGCACGGACGTGTTGAGGGGGTATCTTTGACTACGTTAATCGTAAAGACCGTCTTGCCGAAGTTGAGCTAGAGCTCGGCGAACCGGATGTTTGGAATGATCCAGACCGCGCCCAGGAGCTGGGTCGTGAACGCTCCTCTTTGGAAGCGGTAGTTAAAACTATTGAAGACTTAGATACCGGTGTGTCGGATAACCGCGAATTGTTGGCGATGGCGGTTGAAGAGGATGATGCGGATACGGTTGCCGAAGTTGAAGCTGAAATTGCCAGCCTTGAAGCCCAATTAGCCAAACTTGAATTTCGTCGTATGTTCTCTGGCGAGATGGATGCAAACAATGCCTTTCTGGATATTCAGTCGGGCTCTGGTGGCACCGAGGCTCAGGACTGGGCGGAGATGCTCTTGCGTATGTATTTGCGCTGGGCTGACGATAAGGGTTTTAAAGCGGAGCTAGTTGAATGCTCTGCGGGTGATGTTGCCGGTATTAAAGGTGCCACGGTTCAGATTTCTGGTGAATATGCTTTTGGCTGGTTGCGTACCGAGATCGGTGTGCACCGTTTGGTGCGCAAGTCGCCATTTGATTCGGGCAATCGTCGTCATACCTCTTTTTCCGCGGTCTATGTGTCTCCGGAGATTGATGACAATATTGATATTGAGATCGATCCTTCGGATGTTCGCACCGATACCTACCGCGCCTCTGGTGCTGGTGGTCAGCATGTGAACAAAACCGATTCGGCGGTGCGTCTGACTCATGAGCCCAGTGGTATTGTGGTGCAGTGCCAAAACCAACGATCACAGCATCAAAACCGTGATAAGTGTTGGCAGATGTTGCGGGCGAGGCTCTACGAGGCGGAGATGCAGAAGCGCGCTGAAGCGGCTCAGGCAACGGAGGATACCAAGTCTGATATTGGCTGGGGCAGCCAGATTCGCTCCTATGTTTTGGATGATGCGCGTATTAAGGATCTGCGGACCGGTGTTGAGACACGCAATACGGGTGCGGTATTGGATGGTAAACTGGATCAGTTTATTGTCGCTTCGTTAAAAGCGGGGTTGTAGGCGACGGCGAAGCCGTCGTCCTAGCAAAGTTCATCCTGAGCGTAGCCGAAGGATCTCGTGCAGCAGGCAGAGAATGAAAATGCTAATTGAATGTGGAGAATTAAACACGGATGCAGCCCCAATTGTCATATTGAGCGAAGCGAAATATCTCATAGATCCTTCGGCTACGCTCAGGATGACATGTGCTAGGTTCGGGATGACATGTGCTAGGTTCGGGATGACATGTGCTAGGTTTGGGATGAAATGTGCTAGGTTCAGGATGACATTAGTGGGATTCAGAATCACATTAACGAAAATTTCGATCGCATAGAATTGATGGAAAAAACAAAAATTAAGTATTTGAGAAAGACTAAAAAATGACTGATCAACAAGACGAAAATAAGCTGATAGCCGAGCGCCGCGCCAAACTCACTGAACTCCGCGAGCAGGAAGGTACAACGTTCCCCAATGATTTCCGTCCCCAGCACAGTGCTGCGGAACTGCAGGCCGGTTTTGGTGAAGAAACCAAAGACGCGCTGGAGCAGTTGGGCAAAATTGTTTGTATCGCCGGTCGAGTTATTCGCAACCGCGGTGCTTTTATGGTGGTTCAGGACAGCTCCGGAACTATCCAGCTATACGTCACCAAAGAGGCGCGTCCCTTTGCTAAGTCTATCGACCTCGGTGATATCGTTGGTATTACCGGTGCGTTGCATAAGTCGGGTAAGGGCGATCTCTATGTGCAGATGGACAACTATCAGCTGCTGACCAAAGCACTGCGTCCACTGCCTGATAAATTTCATGGTCTGGCGGATCAGGAAATGCGCTACCGTCAGCGCTATGTTGATCTGATTGTTAATCCTGATGTGCGCAATACCTTCCGCATTCGCTCTGCGGTTGTCGATTTTATCCGCCGCTACCTCAACGGCTCTGACTTTTTGGAAGTTGAAACGCCGATGTTGCAGGTGATTCCCGGTGGTGCTGTGGCGCGTCCCTTTGTGACTCATCACAATGCCCTGGATATTGATATGTATATGCGTATTGCTCCTGAGCTCTATTTAAAACGCCTCGTGGTAGGTGGTTTTGAGCGGGTATATGAGATCAATCGCAATTTCCGCAATGAGGGCCTGTCGACGCGCCATAATCCTGAGTTCACCATGCTTGAGTTCTATCAGGCCTACGCAGACTTTAATGATCTGATGGATCTGACTGAGGATATGCTGCGCAAAATGACCACTGAAGTGCTGGGTTCAACCAAGGTGGTTAATACCATTAAGGATGCTGAGGGTGAGGTGGTTAAAGAAATTAACTATGACTTTGCCGAGCCATTTACTCGTCTGTCAGTATTTGACTCTATTTTGCAGTACAACCCGGATATCAGCGCCGAGCAGTTAAGTGATGAAGCCGGTGCGCGCAAGATCGCCACTGATTTACATATCCCATTAAAAGATATCTGGGGTCTGGGTAAGGTTCAGATTGAGATATTTGAAAAGACCGTTGAGCATCTTTTAGAGCAGCCAACGTTTATTACCATGTACCCAGCTGAAGTGTCGCCGCTGGCTCGCCGCAATGATCAGGATCCCCATGTAACTGATCGCTTTGAGTTCTTTGTTGGTGGCCGTGAGCTTGCCAATGGGTTCTCTGAGTTAAATGACTCAGAAGATCAGGAGGCGCGCTTTAAGCAGCAGGTTGCTGAGAAAGACGCCGGTGATGATGAGGCTATGCACTTTGATGCGGACTATATTCGAGCGCTGGAGTACGGTATGCCACCTACAGCTGGCGAGGGTATAGGTATTGACCGTCTGGTGATGTTGCTGACGGATTCAGCCTCTATTCGCGATGTGTTGCTGTTCCCGCATATGCGTCCGGAATAAGTTTCTGGTTGTAAGAACCGGATGTGAAAAAGCCCAGCACTTGCTGGGCTTTTTTGTTTCTGTTTGGTTGTCGTTTTGGCTTTCGCTGTTGCCTCGATTTTCCTTATCATTTTGACCGAACGAAGTGAGTGGAAAGATCTCTTGAGGTTATACAGAGATCCTTCGGTTCGCTTTGCTCTCTCAGGATGACCGACTTCGTCGGTCACTTCATTCCAGCGTAGTAGGCTGCGAGGTTGGCAATATCTGCATCAGACAGACCTTTGGCCATAGCTGACATCATCGCATTTTGGCGGCGACCATCTTTAAACATCTGCATTTGGCTGACCAGGTAGGCTTCTTTCTGGCCTGCAAGGTTTGGCCACATGCCATTGCTGCTGATGCCATTTTTACCGTGGCAACCGGCGCAGGTCATTGACTTGGCTTTGCCGGCAACCGGATCACCGGCAAGGGCGCCGAATGATGCGACTGAAAGTGCTGCTGCTAAAAAAGGAATAACGAGGTTTTTCATTTTGGATCTCCAGTTAAGTCTTAAAGTATTAATTCGCTTGGCGCAGGCTGTGACGAAGACAGTGGCTGATAAACAGCGAGGCGCTTAACAGTGCGACGGCTCCCACCTGATGGGCGGCGGCAACCGGCACTGGTACATAAAATATTAAGGTGCTGATACCCAGAGTGACCTGCATTATCAGCAGTCCAATCAAACACAGCAGTCCGATTTTGGCAGGCCCTTGAATACCGGCTTTTAGGGCTTTAAAAACAAAAACAGCAACCAGGCCAACAATCAGGTAGGCAAACATCCGATGGTTAAACTGGATGGTGGTGATATCTTCAAAGGCCGATAACCAGGCTGGCGTCAGGGAGTAGAGTCCCGCTGGAATAAAGCTATCGCCCATCAGTGGCCAGGTGGAGTAGGCGTGTCCGGCATGGGTGCCGGCAACCAGTCCGCCGGACAGAATCATCAGGAAGATCAGTCCGCTCAGTGTGTAGGCAAGGTTTTTCAGCTCAGTGGGTTGATCGGATTTTGGGCTTATTAAGCTAAAGGCGGTCCATAAAATAAATGAGTAGATCAGTACAGCGGCACCCAGATGGGCGGTCAGTCGGTACTGGCTGACACGGGGATTATCGACCAGACCACTTTTAACCATATACCAGCCAAGCAGGCCCTGAAAACCACCGCCGATCAGCATAATAATCAGCTTTGGTGTAAGGCCGGCTTTAATGCGCTTGGTAAAGAAGAAAAACAGAAAGGGCAGTATAAAGATCAGTCCGATAAATCTTCCCAGTACACGGTGCAGATATTCGTACATAAAGATCGGTTTAAACTCTTCGAGGCTCATACCGATATTGATTTTCTGGTACTCGGGGAACTGTTGGTACTTGAGAAACATCGCCTGCCAATCTGCTTCCGACAGTGGCGGGATAATACCCATCAGGGGTTTCCAGTCGACCATTGATAGACCGGAGTTTGTCAGCCGGGTAACACCGCCGAGCAGGATCATACCGAAGATAACCGCGGCACAGATCAGCAGCCAGTAGGCTATTTGGCGGTTGTAGCGAGCCTGTTGCTCGAGGGTTGTGGTGTTTTCCAACATAGATATCAGTACCAAAAATTAATTTGAGCCTAAGGGCTGTGTCGTTATACAGCCAGAGGTTTTACGAAAGCGGTGATTATTCAGACTAGATTTTATGGAAAAATTTAGTCGAGGTTTACTGTTGAGAATGGAGACAGAATTCATTGGTGGCTATGGTAACATTTGCAGCCAATTGGCAGGTAGGGGTTTAGGCGTTTTTGATGATGGAGATAGATATGGGTGATCAGGGTGAGATTAAGTTGGATCCGAGTTGGCGAGAAGTTCTGGGCGATGAATTTAATAAAGACTATATGCGTGAACTGCGCGAGTTTTTAGTTCAGCAAAAGGCCGCTGGCAAGGTTATCTATCCGCCGGGTTCGCAGTGGTTTTCGGCATTTAATAACACGCCCTTCGATAAGGTTCGCGTGGTGATTCTCGGACAGGATCCCTATCACGGTCCCAATCAGGCTCATGGTCTGTGTTTTTCAGTGCAGCCGGGTGTTAAGGTGCCGCCATCGCTGGCTAATATGTACAAAGAGTTGGCCGATGACCTGGGTATTGTGCAGCCCAATCATGGCTGCCTGACCAGCTGGGCAAAGCAGGGAGTGCTTCTGCTGAATGCCACTCTCACTGTCGAGCAGGCCAATGCCGGTGCCCATCAGGGTAAGGGCTGGGAGCAGTTTACCGATGCGGCTATTCGTGCTCTAAACGATCAGCGCGAAGGTATTGTGTTTCTTTTATGGGGCAGCTATGCCCAGAAGAAAGGGGCCTTTATCGACCAGTCGCGGCATTTGGTTCTGAAGTCGGTTCACCCCTCACCCCTGTCTGCATACCGAGGTTTTTTCGGGTGCAAACATTTTTCGTCGGCCAATCACTATTTGCAGCATAATGGTCAGCCGCCAATAAATTGGCAGTTACCCCCTGAGCAAGATGTCGAGTTCTAAACTAGGAGAACAATCTGTGGCAGTGCAATCCTGGCAAACACCCAAAAACCTTCTTATCGTTATGTCGGTGGCGATGACCATCGCCTTTGCCACATGGATGGCGCTGCTAAATAATTTTGTGATTGAGCGAGCCAGTTTTACCGGTGCGGAAATTGGCATGTTGCAGAGTATTCGTGAGGTACCTGGATTTTTGGCGTTTACAGCGGTGTTTGTGTTGTTGCTGTTAAAGGAGCAGACCTTTGCCTATCTCTCTCTGGCGCTGCTCGGTATTGGTGTTGCCGCGACTGGCTACTTTCCCACGGTAGTGGGGCTCTATCTGACAACGTTTTTAATGTCGGTAGGCTTTCATTATTACGAGACGATTAAACAATCCCTGTCGCTACAGTGGTTGAGTATCGATGAGGCGCCAGCTGTACTGGGCAAGTTGATCGCTGTCAGTTCTATGGCTTCTCTGGCGGCCTATAGTTTTCTATGGCTGGCCGAGGCCTATCTGGGGCTGAGTTTTAAAGTCATCTATATTGTTGGCGGCGGCTGTTGCCTGGCATTAACTCTATTTGCCTGGTTGGGCTTTCCCCGCTTTCAGGCCAAGACACCGCAGCGTAAGCATCTTCTGATGCGCAAGCGCTACTGGCTGTATTACGCGCTGACATTTATGGGCGGAGCGCGGCGCCAGATCTTTGTTGTTTTTGCCGGTTTCCTGATGGTGGAGAAATTTGGTTACAGCGTCAGTGACATAGCGCTGCTGTATATTATTAACCATCTTTTTAATTGGGCATTTGCCGGACGTATTGGCAAGTTGGTAGGTCGTATTGGCGAGCGCCGGGCGCTGACCTTTGAATACTGCGGTCTGTTTTGTGTATTTACTGCCTATGCCTTTGTCAACGATGCGACCTGGGCGGCGGGCTTATATGTGTTAGATCATCTGTTCTTCTCTCTGGCGATTGCCATCAAAACCTATTTCCAGAAAATTGCCGATCCGGCAGATATGGCATCTACTGCTGGGGTGGCTTTTACGATTAACCATATTGCGGCGGTGGTTATTCCGGCGATGTTTGGATTGGTGTGGCTGGTGTCGCCAATGGCGGTATTTTTGATGGGCTCTGCTATGGCGTTGATCAGTTTACTGCTGGCGAGAAATATTCCGTTGCAGCCCAGTTCTGGTAATGAGGTGGTGATTGGGAAGGTAGCTGCGGCTGCGCTGTAATTTTTTTGTCATCCCGGCTTCTTTTACCATGTCATCCCGACAGAGCGGAGCGACGAGGGATCTCCCGTCATCCCAGCGAAGGAACGTCACCCCGACGTAGGCCGGGGTGACGTTCCTTCGCTGGGATGACAGAGTAGCTGTTCAAACCACCAGCGGTGGCTTTTTGGCTTTGGCGCGTAACCAGTTAAGTCCATTTAAAATGGCTGGGGTCCTAACTATTTTTCGCTCGATGCGAAATTTGCCCGGATAGTCGATCAGCAGTAAGCCTGTTACCAGTGTGAGGATTCCCTGGCCGGGCAAAAACAGCATCAACAATCCCGCCAGAATCAACCCGTAGCCAAGCAGATTTTTCCCAATCAGAGTCAGTAGTCGAACCACTGGGTGCTGGCTTTTCCAATTGGTCGGCTTGCGCTTTTTAGGCACAAAGTAATCTTCAGGAATTTTTGCTACCAACCAGGGCAGCGATAACAGGCTGGCAATAAAAACCCCAAGAGATCCGATACCGATCCACACCAGCAGTTGTTGATGGCTTTGCAGATCGATAAAGTTATTCACAGGCTGGCCGGAATCTCGTAGGGCAGAGGTAGGTGCACCACTGATGTCAGCGGCTGTTCGCCAACCTGTATCTCAGAGCAGTCGCTGTATTTGTCGCCGAGCACTGCCAGCACCTCTACTGTCGATTGGTCTGCCCAGGCAGCACTGGCAATATTGCCAACACTTTTCCCTTCACTGTTTCTTATATCATCACCGGCATTGGGCAGTAGGTTGAGAGACAGTTGTAGATGATGCATACGCCGTTTGACCGCGCCGCGATAATGGGCGCGGGCGACAATCTCCTGCCCTGTATAACAACCTTTTTTAAAGCTGATATAGCCCAGTGCGTCGAGATTTAACATCTGCGGAATAAACATATCACTGGTTTCGGAAACCACATCGGCACTGCCGCTTCTAATGCGCTGCAGATTACTGGGAGCGGGGATGTCTTTGTACTGGTCGCTGACATCGCTAATCTCGGTCTTAAAAAATACAGCGTATTTTTTAAGGTTGGCCATAGCGATCTCTTTTACTGAGTGATGAGTTTCTAAAATTATATTGTCCTGCTGGTCGCAGCTGGCGCTAAACAGGAAAATAATCCGCCCCTTGGGTGTGCAGTGGGCACCATTAATGGTTGCATCGCCAGTCAGGGTCTCCATATCGCAAGTCACCTGACCCTGCAGAAACTTGCGGCTATCCGGGCCAGCTAGCTGGATATAGGCACGTTGGTCGGTGGTATTTGTATTCTGTTCGGTCATTGCCAATCCCTAGGTGTTATTCACTCTTTAGGTTAATGAGTGATTGTCTCTTATAATGTGGCTTTAACACAATTATTGAATTTGTTATGGATAAAAATCGTCTGCGCTGGGCCTGTCGCCGCGGCATGTTGGAGCTTGATTTACTGCTTGCGCCATTTGCTGAAGAAGTCTATGAAACACTCGAAGAGAGCGATCAGCTGCGTTTTGAAGCGCTGCTCGAATGTGAAGATCAGTCGCTGTTTTTATGGCTGATGAAGCGCCAGCCGGCAGATAACCCGGATTTGCAAAGGATAGTGCAGATTATTCATGAGTCCCGCAGCAAAGTCGGCTGAGTTCAGCCTTACCCCTTCAAGATATGCTCTTGTTGCAAAGCTGAGTCTGGCATTTGCGGCTGGCCTGCTTGTGGCTCTTTTACCGATACTACTGATTGCAAAAATAGCCGGTCTGTTATTTTTGCTTGCGGCTGGCGCCAGTTTTTATGTGCATTTTCGTCGGCAAAACCCCGAACGGATTTTTGTTGTCGATGGCGACGCAGATTGCTGGCGTTTGATTTCGTCACCTGGCAGTGGGCGTTATGGCAGAGAAGAGGTTATTGACCTGCAGCTTGAGCCCAGCCAGTTTGTTACCACCTATTTAATTATTCTCTATTTTCGAACCCAGCAGGGTGACCGTCTGACTCGAGTGATCCCCAGGGATAGCCTTTCTCGAGAAGGGCATAGAATTTTGCGCAAGTTATTGCTGGCCAGAACTAGCCGCGATTAATAATCACATCCTGACCGGCAAAATTGATTGGCACCAGGATCGTATCTTTGGCGATCTTTGCGGGCTCTGGATAGTCCAGGGTGTAGTGCAGGCCACGACTCTCCCTGCGCTGCAGGGCACAGCGAATAATTAACTCAGCAACCGTTGCCAGGTTGCGCAGCTCGAGCAGATCGCGACCCACTGTATAGTTGCTGTAATACTCCTGAATCTCTTTTTGCAGCAGTTTTATCCTATGCTCGGCGCGCTGCAGGCGCTTGTCAGTGCGCACAATGCCCACGTAATCCCACATAAAGCGCCGCAATTCATCCCAGTTGTGGGAGATAACCACATCCTCATCTGAGTCGGCGACTTTGGATTCGTCCCACTCTCGAATAAAGTCGGGTTCTGGAATCTGGTCTTGCAATTGATTGATCTCATTGGCGGCTGCATGGGCGTAAACCAGGCATTCGAGCAGCGAATTACTGGCCATGCGGTTGGCGCCGTGCAGTCCGGTAAAGGCGCTCTCGCCGATAGCGTAGAGGTTCAGCAGGTCGGTCTGCCCCTTGGTATTTACAATAATGCCCCCGCAGGTGTAATGGGCCGCCGGAACCACTGGAATGGGGTCAGTGGTGATATCGATGCCAAATTCCAGGCAGTGCTTGTAGACCGTGGGGAAATGTTCAGTAATAAACTCAGCCGGTTTGTGACTGATATCCAGATACAGACAGTCACTGCCCAGTCGTTTCATCTCGTGGTCGATAGCCCTTGCTACCACATCTCTGGGTGCCAGTTCGGCATCCGGGTGGAAGTTGTGCATAAAAGCTGAACCGTCGGGCAGTTTTAACAGGGCTCCCTCGCCGCGCAGAGCCTCGGTAATCAGAAATGATTTGGCTTTGGAGTGATAGAGGCAAGTTGGGTGAAACTGGTTAAATTCCAAGTTGGCGACGCGACAGCCGCGACGCCAGGCCATGGCAATACCGTCCCCACTGGCACCGTCTGGATTACTGGTGTAGAGGTAGGTTTTGCTGGCGCCACCTGTCGCCAATACAACGCTCTTGGCTCTAAACAGAGAGACTGCACCGCTATTGATATCCAATATATAGGACCCGGTGCAGCGAATCTTGCGCGAGTTGTTGTCCGCCTGGGTAACTAGATCAACAGCGCAATGGTGTTCATAGATATCAATATTTTCGGCGGCTATGGCACGATCGACCAGTGTGCCCGTAATTTCTTTTCCAGTGGCATCGGCGGTGTGCAGTATGCGGCGATGGCTGTGGCCACCTTCCTGAGTCAGGTGGTAGGTTGTCTGATCCTCTTCGCGGGTAAAATCTACGCCTTTGTTGATAAGCCATTGCACTGAGGCCGGACCATTTTCGACCACAAAGCGCACGGCTTCTTCGTGACAGAGGCCGGCGCCAGCAACCAGCGTATCGGCTATATGCGCTTCAGCACTGTCATTTTTATCGATTACAGCGGCAATCCCACCCTGAGCTAACCACGAGGCTCCACCCTGAAGTGATGCTTTGCTAATCAGCGCTCAACGGAGGTGTGACTCCAGCTGTAATGCTACAGCTAAACCAGCGGCACCACTGCCTATAATCAGAACATCGTAGATATGTGTTTGTTTCATGGTTGGGTCACAATCGTTTGACGCGGCATGATAGTATAAGCTCAAATTACAAGCGAACTAAATTACTTGTTGGTGGTCTGTCTTTGATTACCGTTATTTAAATTAGCGTTGAAAAAGCAATAATAACTCGGAAATGTAGGATAAATGGACTGTTAAATGACAGAAAAAAAGACAGAACCCACTGATCAGCAGCTCGTCGTCAGAGTGCAAAAAGGCGATAAGCGCGCCTTTGATCTTCTTGTTCTCAAGTATCAATACAAAGTGCATGCTATTGTCGCGCGATTTATCCGCGATAGCGATGAGGTAAGGGATGTGGTGCAGGAGGCCTTTATTAAAGCCTACCGTGCACTGCCCAAGTTTCGCGGTGACAGTCAGTTTTATACCTGGCTGTACAGAATCGCCGTAAATACTGCAAAGAACTATCTGGTTGCCCGCAGCAGAAGACCTCCATCCTCAGATGTCGATCTGGATGATGCGGAGTACTACTCTGGCAGCGAGCAGCTCAAAGATTTTGGCACCCCGGAGAACCAGCTGTTTCGAGATCAGCTTGAAGAGGTTATCAATCAGGCGATTATAGAGTTGCCCGAAGATCTGCGTACAGCAGTGACACTTCGTGAATATGAAGGCTTGAGTTATGAGGATATTGCCTCGGTGATGAACTGTCCTGTGGGTACTATCAGATCGCGAATTTTTCGTGGCAGAGAGTCTATCGATGTACGAGTTCTCGAATTAATTGAAGGGGATTGAAGTAATGGTGAACCTTTTAAATAATCGCCGGTCTTATCCACAGTATTTATGCAACGAACAGTTGCCAGTAAAGTTCTATTTAAAGAATGTAATGAAATTTAACCTTAGCACTAATTTTACACGAAGAGGTAAATGAATGAGCGATCACAAGGAACGACTTGAGCAGTCACTCTCCGCACTTATGGATGGTGAAGCCACTGAAATGGAGACTCATCGCCTACTCAAAGCGCTTGCAGAAGACCCTCAGTTAAGGGATCGCTGGACGCGTTATCATATGGCCTCGGCGACGATCAAAGGCGACCCGGTGACTACCTCGGTGGATTACTCCGCGGCTATTTCTGCTGCGATTGATCAGGAACCAGCGCACCGCACAAGCGGTCTTGCAGTATTTGCCGGTTCGGCGGGGCGTTTTGCGATAGCTGCCTCCGTCGCTCTTGTCGCAGTGTTTGGTGTGCAACAGCTCAATAGTCCTAACGGTACCAGTCTAATTCATACTGGCAGTGAAATTTCCGAATTTGCCGCTGCCGAAACATCCGCTGAAAATACTGGTCCGGCGATTCAATTTCCCTCTGGATTTCAGCCAGTCATCAACGCTCGCACTGTTAGTGTGGGCGGCAATAATAAGAGCTCACAGCGCACAACTCCGGTGTTAGAAATTCAGCAACAAGCTCAGCAGCAGGTTCAACAGCAGATTAAACAGCAGTATTCAGAGGCTGAGCTGCGCGCCTACCTCAATAATATTATGACCAAACATTCCAGCCATGCTGCTCTAAACAGTAATCAGGGAATGTTGCCATTCGCCAGATTGAGCGAAATCGGTGAAAGTACAGGCGAGGCAATATCTGAAAAGGAATAGCAGATCCTAATGGTTGTATTCTCTATATTGGAAATAAACCTTAAAGCAACGATTAAGGCGATTAAGCAGGCGGCTCTGGTAGCCGCCGTTTTGCTGCATGGGCCACTATTTGCGGAACAGATGGAGTCTGCCCATGACCTTATGGCGCGCATGGCCAAAGCCTCACGTGAGCTCAATTACAGCGGTGTTTTCACCTATGAACACCGCGGTAATCTATCCAGTGCAAAACTGATTCATGAGGTTCGAGATGGCAAAACCTATGAGCGCCTTTTGCATATGGATGGCATGAAGCGCGATGTGGTAAGTCGCTCTGACGATCTCGACTGTCTTCGCACTGGCGATATGCTGCTGCGTGGCAACGCCTACAAAATAAGCAACGAAAATTACTCACGACTGCAAGATTTCTATGAGTTCCATATCAAAGGGGATGGGCGCATCGCCAATCGCCAGGTCTCTATGGTGCACGTATTGCCCAAGGATAAATACCGCTATGGCTATGTGGTGGCGATCGACAAGCAGTTCGGTTTGATGCTGCAATCCGTCTTGATGAGTCATGCCGGCAAACCCCTCGAGCGTTTTCAGTTTGTAGATATCAGTATCGGAGAATCTTTGTCGGAAATAGATTCCCAGATAAAAGGTGGTGAATTTGGCAGTATTGACCAGGCAGACTGTATTCAGTTAAATCGAAAAATTGTTAGCCCGCAATCAATGTGGCAATTAAATTGGCTGCCACCAGGTTTTGTTTTGGCTTCCTATCAACCCCCAAATGCAAACGGTCAGGAATCCATGATGTTTACCGATGGCCTGGCGGTATTCTCAATCTTTATCGACTCGGTGAAGGGTGATGCGCTGCCGCCGGTTGATGCAAAATTGGGCGCAACCGTTGCCATACTCACCAAGGCCGATATCAACGGTCATCAGTATGCAATCTGTGTGGTCGGTGAAATTCCTCGTGGCACAGCCAGTCAGGTGGCCAGTGCCATAGGTTTAGCGCCTTGAGATTGGGGGCTGAGTGTTTATGATTCTTGAAACAGGAACAGTAGTTGCGGTTGAGTCTGATGGGCTCTGGGTCGAGACAATTCAGAAGTCCGCCTGTGAAGTCTGTGTGGCTGAAAAAGGCTGCGGACAAAAGTTTCTCTCCAGATTGGCGGGCAAGACAACCAGTATTCGGGTTTTGCTCAACAACCAACCGCAACAAAAATTTTCTGTCGGTCAGTCGGTGACCATAGGTATTCCCGAAGACGTTATTGTACTGGCATCTCTGCTGGTCTATTTGTTACCAATTTTTGGTGCCGTGGCTGGTGCTGCTCTGATTGGCATAAATGCTGGTGGGGGCGACTTGCAGAGTATTGGCGGCGCTTTGGCTGGATTATTGTTGGGGGGATGGCTGGTTAGAATTCACAGTGAAAAATCACGCAATGATCTGCGCTATAACCCGATACTGGTAGACCAGTCTGCTGATACTGAAGCCGCAATTATTCAGGTTCGATGATCCCTATTACTACTTCTGGTTACTCATTCCCGATTCGTGCCGACTTTTTAGCGCTTTATTTTTTACTACTCTTATTAGTGCCAGCAGGGTTAATTCACCCTTTTCATAAAAGAGATTATTAATATTTTTGGAGAAAATTCTGTGATTAAAAGATTTGCCGCAGTTACTTCGTTAGTTCTTATTCTGTTTACATCTCTGGCCGCCAATGCCCAGTTGCCGGACTTTACCGCACTGATTGAAGAGACTTCTCCAGCGGTGGTTAAGATTAATACTGTGCAAAAGGCGCGGAAAAGTGCGGCATCGCAAATATCCCCAGGCCAAATTCCAGAGATTTTCCGCGAATTATTTGAGCAGCGAGGCCGGCAGCAAGCGCCGCGACCTGCATTTTCCCTGGGGTCAGGTTTTGTTATATCCGATGACGGCTATATCCTCACCAATCATCATGTTGTCGATGGTGCAGATGAGATAGT
>Ga0213861_10002964_pt1 | contig 14200 bp, 14 predicted proteins | sample PICome_4_FD_160110 | JGI IMG/M metagenome (GOLD analysis project Ga0213861, IMG submission 160110) | Coastal seawater microbial communities near Pivers Island, North Carolina, United States - PICO131 | ecosystem: Environmental > Aquatic > Marine > Coastal | place: USA: North Carolina... | reverse complement strand
ATAAAGAGCTCTTCGCCGACCTCCCTACACCTATGGCCACAAACAACGTGTTGCAGCACTTCGCGTGCACGAGCGCTGAGTGCCCCGCCACGCGCACGTAGGTGGCGTCAGTCGTCGTCTCGGGCTGACAGGACTTCAAGAAGCGCGGCCCGCAGTGCCTCTTGCGCTTCTGCCTCGATGAATTTCGCCCCATCGAGTGTCTGTACATAAAACGAGTCGACGACGTCTCCGCCGACCGTCTGCACTCGAGCCTGCTGAGTGTCAAGCCCGGCAGCAACGATGGTCGAGCTGACCTCGTAGAGAAGACCAAGCCGATCGGGCCCGGCAACTTCAATCACGGTGCTGTCTGCTGACACCTCATTGTCGAAGTCCACTCGGACCGTTTCGATTGGTTGCGGGGCCTGGACGGAACGACGCAGAATCGAACGCTCACGAGCTTCGAAGCGTGACGTGAGATCGTCGCTGTTCCCCAATACCTCTTCGACCAGTTCGACCGCTCGCTCCCAGTCGACGGGGTTGTCCTCTTCGTAGGCGTCAGCGACCTGCAGGACCTCGAGCGCCTTGGTGCCCGTCACATGGATCTGGGCGTCGACGATACTCAGATCACAAAGCGCGAGTGCCCCGGCTACCCGTGCAAACAGGCCCGGCCGGTCCCTCGTCACGATCTGCAGTGTCTGATCGCTGCCAAGAACGACATGTTCGTGTACCGCCATGAGCGCCAGGTGTTCATCTGCTGGGAACGATCGATCGAGGGTGGTCGTGCCGTCGGACTCAAGCCACCGATCAGTTGACCGGGTCAGCTCGCCCATCAGGTAGGCCTTGTTGCGAGTCCAAGCAGATGGCCCGGTCGCAATGGAATCTGACTCGCTCAGAGCCGCAAGCAAGTGCAAGAACGACCTGGTTCGCACCTGCTCCGCCACCGCGGCGATCGTGCCCGGGTCCTCGATATCGCGGCGGCTGGCTACATCGACCAGCAACAGGTGATGCTCACACAAACGCTTGAGCATGTCGACATCATCGACGGTGAATCCCATATTCGACGCGATCGTGTCAATGAGAACTATGCCCACTTCGGTGTGATCGCCGGGGTAGCCCTTGCCGATGTCGTGAAGCAACGCACCGACGACTAACAAGTCGGGACGGTCAACCGTGTCGGTGAGCGTCGACGCAATCGACGACGCTTCAAGCAGGTGGCGGTCAACCGTAAACCGGTGGTACTGATTGCGTTGCACCTTGCTGCGGTTCGGCTCCCACTCGGGCAGCAGCCGAGTGAAGAGTCCAACATGATCGAGCGCCTCGACCACATGGATTGCGCTGTCGCCGGTGCGCAGTAGCCGCACGAATAGCTCGCGCAGTTCATCGGACCATGGCGTCGTTATCTCAGCGCCATGGTCGACGAGCTGGTCGAGTGAATCGCGATCCAGGCGGGCCTCGTTCTCTGCTGCAGCAACCGCAAGTCGCAGCATCAACGCTTGGTCAGTGCTGACGGGACTTCCCGGCGCGATCGCGACCGTGCCGTCGACGAGATACACATGATCAGCGATTCGTTTCGGCTTACCTGCTCGGAGCCGTAAACGGCGCAGGCTGTTCCTGACCCGCAGAAAGACATCGTCGGCGATCCAGGTGATCGTGCGGGCCGAAGCGGCGACTTGGCTCATCATCACATCGGCATCACCGATACCGAGCGCGTCGGCAACCGAGTCTTGTTCTTCGAGAAGCAACACGTCGCCTTTGCGAGAGGTACCTCGGTGCAGTTCAACTCTGGCCGCCAACAGAACATCGTTCGCTGCTCGGAGGTCGCGGCGTTCTTGGTCGAGCAGCTCAATACCGCTGGCCTCGATCCACTGCACCGCATTGATGTCGCGCAACCCGCCACTTGATTCCTTCAGATCGGGCTCAAGAAGATAAGCAACTTCGCCGTTGGTGCGTTCGCGGTCGCGAGCATCGTCGACAATCTGAGGTAACCATTTGCGACGGTTCTTGCGCCAGGTTCGGCTGGACTCTTCGGCGAGATCGTCAGATAGCTCAGCGTCGCCAGCCAGGTGGCGCAGGCTCAGAAGTGAGGTCGCTGTTTCGAGATCTGTCGATGCCAACTCAATACTCTGGGCAATCGTGCGCACCGAGTGGCCAAGCGCAATCTTCTCATCCCAGACCGGAAACCACAGCGCTTGGGCCGCCTCTTCGAGGTCTTCCTGGTTCCAGCCATTGTGCAACAACATCACGTCAAGGTCACTCTGCGGACTGAGGGCACCTCGGCCGTAGCCACCAACCGCCACCAAGCTGATGCCGGAGCGCCCACCCAAACGATCAGCAAAAAGCTGCTGGAGCCATTCGTCGATGCGGCGCGAATATGCCCGGCAGAAGACTGTGCCAACGAGAGATCGGTCGGCGAATAGTTCTTCGCGGTTGATTTCGGGAGACACGCCAAAACCATCTGCAGACATGACCGCAGGCTAATACCGGTCGCGTCTTGCAACGCAGCCGAAACACGCTGTTCACATCACCGCACCGCTGCCGGCGTCACGTGGGGTCTGACCCCGCGTGACACGCGTTAGCCCCCACCGGGGTGGTGGTTCTAGTGTCCGGGCATGGGCGATCGAGACGTAGCGGTAGTTGTGGCGACAGCAGAAGGAGCGAGTGACAGCGAGCAGTTCGACCTGCTGCATGAGCTGCGGGAGCACGACCAGCTGGACAACGCCGGTGGCCAGGTCGCCTTTGGGGCTGCTCGGCTACTCGCAGCATCAGGTGATCCCAGCGATCTCCCGTCGGTAGCCCGCCTATCGCTGCAGGCCCACCAAGATGGCATCGAAGGTGCCGGGCTGATCCATGCCGAGGCAAGCGACAAGATTGCCTTGTACACGGGCCGACCCCAGCTCTACGGCACGGTCATGTTGGAGCACCAAGGTGACATCGTGCAACCTCCGGTCGACAAACGGATCAGTGATCAGGAGCGAGCCGAACTCGGCGTGCCGTCAATGGAAGAACTGCAGCGGCGAATGGCCACGCTTTCGCGTCGGCTCGCGGTCGATCGGGCCGCCCAACCCGGATGGCTTCCCGAAGGTCAACGTTTCTGTCGGGTCTGGACCAATCCCGAACCAGCCGTACTGCGCGCCCGGATGGCCAGCGAGGGCACCACCGCCTGGGCGGACGGCGATGCCATCACCTTCGTCGCCGAGTCTGCATCCCCGGTGACTGTCACCCCTGCGTTCCCCATCGAAACATGGGACGCTGGCGACGGTTTACAGGTACTCAGCTTGCGCGTCGAACGGCTGGACGAAGCCGTGATCACCTACACGTTCACCCCAACCGACGGCATGCCCTCGATGAACTTCCGTCGCGGCTCTCACGACGGCCGCTTCCGGGGTGTCAATGCCCCGCCGGAGCTCGCCTCGAATGACCCGCTGCTCGGAACAAGTGTCGAACATGCGGTCGATTCAGATGCCCTTGGCGAACGCCGCAAGGTCACGGTGTACCGGCCACTAGGTCACGCAGCGGGAGATAACACACCAGTGATCTACGCCACCGACGGTAATATGTTCGCCCCGTACGCCCGTCGACTCGACGCAGCAATCGAAGCCGGCATCTGCCCTCCTGTCGTCATCGTGGCCGCGCACTCTGCGTCGTTTGATCCAATTCGCGGGAACCTCCGTGCGGCTGAGTACCTACCTGGGTTCGACGAGCAGGTGTACACGGCCCACCAGCAGTTCTTCATGAACGAACTCCCTGCCTGGGCCGAGGCTGAGTTGGGCGTGCCCTCGGCTCCCACTCGTCGGGGCATTTGGGGTTGCAGCGACGGTGGAGGTCACGCAGCTATGGCGGCACGGCTCTTTCCCGAACGGTTCGGGCATGCCTTCGTGTACAGCACCGGCATGCCACCAGACATGACGTACGAGTGGACCGACGAACACCCATTCATGCACCTGTGCGCGGGAACACTCGAGGGTCCCTTCCATCAAGCGACCGAGGCGTGGGCCGGTTATCTCATGCTCGTCGATGCGCCCTATCACTTCACCGAACGAGTCGCTGGCCACGATCTGGTGCAGTGGGCCGAGGAACTCCCCCACGCCATCAACCGGGCCTGGGGGTAGTCCGGATCTCTTTTGTCGACCGAAAAGTTACGTCCCCAGGGGTACATAACTTTTCAGCTTGGCCAAAAAGTGAACTGACGACCAAAACCCACAAGGGGCTCCGGCCGTCAGCTGACTTGGGGGATGAACTGTTGTGCGAGCGGCGTTAGCTGCGCTCGAACGTGCCGCCTTGTAGGTACGCCGTCTCGGCATGTTCGCTGGTGTCCAAGCCCTCGAGTTCGACTTCCTCGCTGACCCGGAGGCCGATCGTTGCGTCGAGCACCTTGGCGATGATGAACGTGACCACGAACGAGTAGACGAGCACGACCACGATCGACATGAACTGGTTCCACAGCAATGTGCCACCGGCTTCGAGTTCGAAGGCGTCGGCGCCGCCGAAGGCTTCATTGCTAGCGAGCACACCAAGAAGCAGGCCACCGATAATGCCACCAACCATGTGAATGCCCACGACGTCGAGTGAGTCGTCGTAGCCGAATTTCTCCTTCAGTTGGATGGCAAAGAAGCAGATCACACCAGCAGCTAGACCAAAGATGATCGACGACATCGTGCCCACGAACGTGGCAGCTGGGGTGATGGCGACCAGCCCGGCAACGACGCCCGAGCACATGCCCAACGTGGTGGCCTTGCCGTGACGGATGACTTCCATGATGAGCCAGGCCATCATGCCGGCGGCGCCAGCCAGGAACGTGTTGGCGAGTGCCTGGGGAGCGAAAGTCTGAGCACCGGAGTTAAACCCGAACCAGCCGAACCACAACATACCGGTGCCCAGGAGCACAAACGGAAGGTTGTGGGGAGGCCAGGCTTCCTTGCCCCAGTTACGGCGTTTGCCCAGCACCATGGCCATGGCCAGTGCAGCCGCACCAGCGTTGATATGAATCGCAGTGCCACCAGCAGTGTCGTAGGCAGGCAGTGCGTGCGCCCAGCCGCCATAGATCCAGAAGCCGACCGGCGAGTAAACAAGGATGGACCACACGGGAACGAAGATCATCCACGCGGTGAACTTCATCCGGTCAGCGACCGCGCCGGAGATCAGGGCAGGTGTGATCACTGCGAAGGTCAGCAGGAACGCCCACGTTGCCATGTCTCGCGGTTCTGCCCCGTCGGGCTGTTGCATCCAGACTTCGCCGAATTCGAAGAAGCCGAGCCATTTACGGTCGCCGTCACCGTTGGCGATCGACATGCCCACAACTGCCCAGATGATGGGCACGATGCCCAGGCAGTAGAAGTTCATGTTCAACATGTTGAGCACATTCTTCGAACGGACCATGCCGCCGTAAAAAAGTGCCAGACCCGGAACCATCAGCAGCACCAACGCTGCTGATGTCATGATCCACGCGGTATCACCCGACATAGTTGTGCCTCCCAAGCAGAAGTCGACGCCTCTCCGGCGACGAATACATTCTGTTTAGAGGTTTGTTGTCACCGCGTCTGCCCCGGCGAGGCCTTGTTCACATTGTGGAAACAATGAAAACGCATTCTGGAAACAACGGCTAGAAATCACCGTTCTCGAGCCGTCGAAAGAACACAGAGCGAGGCAAAGCTTCGATCCCAACGGCTTGGGCTGCAGCGAGTTGCTCTTCGTCCACATGGCTACCAAAACCAATGATGTGCCCACCGAGTTCGTGCAGGACCGTGATGTCCTCAACCCGACCGAGGTCGACGAAGACCAGTAATCTGGCGGTCCCAGCACTTGGGGTCCCAGCGTTTGTGGTCACCGCGTCGCTGAGTTTGACGACCGAACGTACAAGGATGGCAGCGGGGAACGCGGCACTGATCTTGGACCGGTCGATCAGATCAGCCGACAGCGCAACGACGCGGGGCGTATCGCCAGGGTCGGTCGTGCGCTCGGTCATGAATCGAGCCTATTGGCCCGATTGGCCGGTTGATTCTCGGCGGCGACGCAGATGCACGTGGGCCTTCGCTGCGCCCCACATAAGTCCGGGCTCGTGCAAGCCTGGATCAGCAGCAGCGAACGACGCAGGCGTCAGGTCATAGACGTCGTTGGGAAAATTCCTGCGAGCAAACTCGTCTCGCTCAACCGGCGTGACATCAGCGGTGGCCAATACCTGCGTTGGGAACTGAACGGAACGACGGACGATCTCGAGTGGACCAAGACGTTGGTCACCAATGTCGGTGGCGAGAAGTACACGCATCGCCGCAATGGTCTCACCCGCTCCATCCTCGAGTACGGCCATCACCGCTGCGTCGTTTGTTAGGCCCGGACAGCGGTCTTCGACCAACCGAACGAACCAGGCACGAACGAGTGCCTCGACCTGATCAGCGAGCAACGTCGCATATTCGGCGAGCTTCGCTTCATCGTCTTCGAGCGTGGGGGGAGTGTCGCTGGGCATCACCTCCAAGTGTGGCCCAGAAAGAACGAGTTCGCTCCCGCACCGCTGCTCGATCAGAGGTAGGTTGGCGGTGTGGCAGACAATCATCATCATCACGAACACATGGTGCACAACCATCGCGATGTTCAGGGTGGCACCGCTCGGGCTGCGGTATTCGGCATTAGCGATGGCCTCGTGTCCAACGTTGCATTGATTATTGGCGTCGCTGCCGCCGATACCGGAAGTTCAACGGTTGTCGTAGCCGGAGTGGCTGGCCTACTGGCTGGCGCAGCCTCGATGGCCGCTGGCGAATATGTGTCCGTCAAAGCCCAGAGTGAACTCATCGAGTACGAGCTCGATCGGGAGCGAATCTCGATCGCCGAGAAACCCCAGCTAGAAACACGTGAACTGGCTGCGATCTATACCAAACGAGGCATCCACCACGACCAGGCCATGCAGATGGCCGAAGCGGTGCACGCCGATCCCGAGATCGCGCTCGAAGTCCACGCTCGCGAAGAACTCGGCGTCGACCCCAGTGAAACCGGTCAACCGATCGCTGCCGCAGCCAGCAGCTTTGTCGCCTTCTCTATTGGTGCATTGATCCCGCTACTTCCCTGGCTCTTCGGCGACGGGACAACCACGCTGATTGTGTCGGTCCTGCTGGCGCTCGCTGCCGCTGCCGGTGTGGGACTTGCACTGGCATTCTTCACCGGCAAGTCCAAGATTCGGACCGTGGCCCGTCAGGTCCTGCTCGGCAGCGGTGCGTGCCTGCTGACCTGGCTCATCGGAAGTTTGCTCGGCGCCTCAGTCAGCTAGTTTTGACCTATGAGCTCCGAGTCGACACGCCCTATGCCCCAAGGTGCCACCATCTCGGTAAGTGGTCACCCGTTCGACGAGACGTTGGCCTTCTTCACCGATGAACTCGGGTTTCGACTCGACCGAATCAGCCCTGCAGATAACCCCACGATGGCGGTCGTTTCCGGTGGCGGCCTCAGTTTGCTCCTCGATCCCGATGTTGCGGAGTCCACCGCCGTCGTCTATCTCGAGACGGGAGCAGCTCCAACAGTCACTGCACCTAATGGTGTCGAAGTTCGGTTCGTGGACCCTGCGGTCGACACCGTCGTGATTCCTGCTCTTGTCCCCGAGTTGGTCATCTCGTCGGCGGGTGATGAGTCGAACTGGATCGTTGGTCGGGCCGGTATGCGCTACCGCGATCTCATCCCGTCACGCCTGGGTGGCAGGTACATCGCTTCACACATCGAGGTGTGCGACGGCGGGCCGGTTCCCGATCTGGTGCATCATCATGCCATTCGTTTTCAAATGATCTTCTGCCATCGCGGTTGGGTCGATGTCGTCTATCAGGACCAAGGGGCGCCGTTTCGGCTCAACCAGGGCGACTGTGTGCTTCAGCCTCCACATATCCGACACCGTGTGCTCGAGAGTTCCGCAGGTGCGCAGGTCGTCGAGATTGGTTGCCCAGCCGAACACGACACGTTCTTTGACTACGAGGTGGATCTTCCGAACAGTACGGTCGACGTCGACCGTGATTTTGGTGGTCAGACGTTCGTTCGCCATCAGTCCACCCAGGTGCCATGGGGTCCGTCCGTACACCCCGGATTCAAGGTCCAACACACAGCGATCGACCGTGCGACCAAGGGTTTGGCCAGTGTGCGGGTCTTGCGCAGCTCCGGTGAGAGCTCGACCTCACCAGCCCGGCACGACGGTGACTTCTGGTTCCTCTTCGTGCTCGATGGATCGACCGGTTTTTCAGTCGACGGCTCGTCCGACGCAGTCCCACTGAGCACCGGTGACAGTATCGCGGTACCTGCTGGCGTCACCTGGTGTCTCCGAGATGCCTCGGCCGACCTTGCCATACTCGAGGTCGTTGTTCCCTGATCCTGATAGCGCTGATCCCAGCTAGCACCGAAACCAGTGTTACGGGTTACGGGTTACGGGTTACGGGTTACGGGTTACGGTCAAGCGTCGATCTGAAACACGCTGCTGAGCGCTTGGAGCTGCTGGTGGCGCACCGTGAACCAGGCCCACTTTCCCCGTTTCTCCCGGCTTAGCAGGCCGGCCTCTACGAGCACCTTGAGATGGTGGCTCACCGTGGGTTGCGAACGATCGAGTGCTGCCGGAAGGTCACATGCACACGCTTCGCCTGACCGAGCGATGAGATGCATTAGTCGCAGTCGCACTGGATCGGCCAACGCCTTGAGCATGACCACGATCTCGTCGGCTTCGTCTTCGGTGAGGGCCGGGTCATCGAGCCCGGGACAACACAACTGCGGGAGCGATGGCGCAACGATCTGGTTTGTCTGCGGCACGTCACCAGTGTGCCATACAAATTTCATATTGACATCTGTCAATATAGAGGTAACATATTGACCATGATCAATATGATAGAAGCTCCTCCCACCCAGCGACTCCAGCTGGCCCTCAATGTCACCAACCTCGAAGAGTCCATTGCGTTCTACACCAAATTGTTCGGCACCGAGCCCGCCCGACTCCGTCCTGGTTACGCCAACTTCGCTATCGCCAATCCCCCACTCAAGCTGGTGCTCTTCGAAGGAACCGAAGACGGCACTATCAATCACCTCGGCGTCGAAGTCACCACGTCGGATGAAGTCATTGCCGCAGAACAACGACTGATCCAAGCCGGGCTTGAGACCACCGGCATCGATGACACCGTCTGTTGTTACGCGGAGAAGACCGAAACCTGGTTGCACGGTCCCGATAACACTCGGTGGGAGTGGTACGTGCGCACCGGCGACAGCGAGCAGATGCAGAACGAGATCGTTGGCACCGACGGCCCCACCATCTGTTGTGCCCCCGAACCTGCACCAGCCGAGACATCAACCGCCTCCTGCTGCTGAGCCACAATCCATCGGAACAATCACCATCGCGTTGTTCCGGTGGCACTTCGCTCGTGACCCTGACAGGCAGTCGACGACTATCGCGTCTGTGAGACCGTGATGGCTGGCACGGCTGATCCCGGGTGGTATCAGCCGAGGATGTCGTCGAGTTCGGCGACCATACCGGTGTAGAACGGCCCGAATTCGGCATAAACCGACGAGGCTTCGTCGAAACGCATCGTGTACACGACTTCCTTGAGATCGTCGGGATGTACACCAAACAAGGTGACACCCCACTCGTAGTCGTCGAGACCGGTGGAACCGGTGATCAGCTGCACGATGCGGCCCGCGAACTTGCGGCCCGAAGTGCCGTGTTCGTACATAAGTTCCTTGCGGCGTTCGTACTCAAGCGTGAACCAGTTAACGTCGCCAACTCGTTTCTTCGACATCGGATAGAAACACCAGGCGTGCTTGCCTTCCGGCGGCAGGTCTGGGTACAGCCGCATGTTCTGCATCTCTTGGGGGATGCCTTTGGAGTACTCGCTGAGTTCGGTCAGCGACACGTAACTATCCACCAGGTCAAGGCCCGAAGCGACCAGATCAGTCTGTAGATCTCGCAACGACCACAGGTTGGGTCCGATCCCCATAACCGCGATGTCGGCCTTGTGGCCAAGCATGGCCACCGAAACAACCTGGTCTTCACGCCCTCGAGCAGCCGCGACCGCAGCCACGGCAGCCGCGGCGTCGACCGCAGCGCTGGCCTTGAAGAAAAGGTGAAGCACACCCTGGCCAATTGCTGGGCGTAGATCGTTCGTGGTCATGAAACCGGTTCTCCTTCGGCCACCGAATCGGTGGCTGGTTCATCAGGTTGTCGATTGGCTGCGTAGACGTTGAGTGTTCCGTTGCGGGCGAACCCTGCGAGCTGCATTTCGGCCGATAGTGCTGCCTGGACAGCCAGAGCCGACGGTGCACTCACTGCGACGACGGCGGTAAATCCGGCCGCCCATGCTTTTTGCACCATTTCGAACGAGGCCCGGCCACTCACAAACAACCCGAGCCCGGTCGCTGGCAGCTGTCGATCAAGCAACATCCGGCCAACAACCTTGTCGACCGCGTTATGGCGACCAATGTCTTCTCGTGCTTCGAGAATCATGCCGGTGGAGTCGAAGGCTGCGGCGGCATGCAGACCACCGGTGCGGTCAAAGACTGGTTGGTGACCTGCCATCGCGTCGACGACGCGCAACAGGACGGCTTCGCTCAATGATTCGGCCGGTTCGACTGGTGAGATTCGTTTGACCAGTTCCTCGATCGCTTCGGTGCCGCACAGTCCGCACGACGAGCTGATCACCCCAAGGCGGGGTGAGGCTTCGGGGGCTCCCGGGGCTAACACCGACACCACGTTGAACTCGGTGTCGACGGCGGTTCCTGTGGCGCAGTAACGAATGTCGATAACCGACGCTCCGCCGAGCGCACCGTCGGCATGCAACAGGCCGACCGCAAGTTCGAAGTCGTGGCCTGGCGTGCGCATGGTGGTCGCAACGTCGACTTCGTTGATGCGTACCGTCAATGGCTCTTCGACCACCAACTCTTCGGGACGGCGACGCAGCGTTTCACCATCGAAATGATGCGCCATCACCGTCTCGGTACGCCCACGAGCCACGGATAGACGTTATCTCCGCACCGCCGCGATCACCTGTTGACGGACCAAACCCTCGAATCAGAGGTGACGACCGGACAACGCACCCAATCCGGTTCGGGTGCTGCCGAGCCAGATGACACATCGACGGGGGCTGCAAGAACGCCCATCGTTCGGCGATGGCTGGACACCAACATGACCACGCCCACGATGGTAGGCATGCGGGTCACAGCCGAAGAGACCATGCATACGGTGCAAGCCGAGTTGGCCGAACAATTCGGTATCGCCCATTCCACGATTCAGCTCAAATGCCACACCTACCAAGACGTCGCCCATTAGACACGGTCGACAAAACGCGACAAAGGGGCACCGAAGCGCCCCTTTGATCGAATGTGTTCAGTCGAGCGTGTCGACCGGAAAGGAGTGTCTGCTAGAAGTCCATGTCTGGCATACCATCGCCAGCGCCATCTTCTTCAGGTAGATCGCTGATGACCACTTCGGTCGTCAGGAACAGGGCAGCGATGGAACCAGCGTTCTGCAGTGCAGAACGGGTCACCTTGGCAGCATCGATGACGCCAATCTTGACTAGGTCTTCGTAGTCACCGGTTGCAGCGTTCAGGCCGATGTTGCCTTTCAGGTTGCGGACCTTGTCTACGACTACGCCACCGTCCATGCCTGCATTGATGGCAATCTGGTGGAGTGGGCCTTCGAGCGCCTTGGCCACGATGCGTGCACCAGTAGCGGTGTCGCGATCTTCGATGGTCTCGATGAGCTTCTCAACAGCCTTCTGGGCACGAAGCAACGTGACGCCGCCACCGGCGACAACACCCTCTTCGATGGCAGCCTTGGTTGTCGAAACAGCATCTTCGATGCGGTGCTTCTTCTCTTTGAGTTCAACCTCGGTAGCAGCGCCGACCTTGAGCACAGCGACGCCGCCACTCAGCTTGGCAAGACGCTCTTGGAGCTTCTCTGAGTCGTAGTCGCTATCGGTGTTCTCGATTTCGGCCTTGATCTGAGCGATACGGCCCTCGACGTCGGCTTTTTTGCCGGCGCCTTCGATGATCAGGGTTTCGTCCTTGGTGATGACAACCTTGCGAGCCTGGCCAAGCGTTTCGATGCCGACGTTCTCAAGCTTGAGGCCGACTTCTTCGCTGACGACCTGGCCACCGGTGAGGATTGCCATGTCTTGCAGCATTGCCTTGCGGCGGTCACCGAAACCAGGAGCCTTGACGGCAACCGAGTTGAACGTGCCACGGATCTTGTTGACCACGAGTGTTGCCAGGGCTTCGCCCTCGACATCTTCGCTGATGATCACGAGTGGCTTACCAGCCTGCATGACCTTTTCGAGCACAGGAACGATGTCGCGAACGGCACCGATCTTGGAGCCGACGAGCAGCAGGTAAGAGTCATCCATGACCGCTTCCATACGCTCTGGGTCAGTCACCATGTATGGCGACAGGAAACCCTTGTCGAAACGCATGCCCTCGACGAGGTCCATGTCCATGCCGAAGGTCTGGCTTTCCTCGACGGTGATTACGCCGTCTTTGCCAACCTTGTCGATAGCAGCTGCGATGGCGTCGCCGATTTCAGTGTCAGCTGCAGAGATCGATGCGACCTGTGCAATCTGTTCCTTGTCGTTGACCTTCTTGGCGCTCTTGCCGATGGATTCGACAGCGGCTGCGACACCCTGTTCAATGCCACGCTTGACCGACATTGGGTTTGCACCCGCAGTGACGTTCTTGAGACCTTCGCGCACCATTGACCAGGCGAGAACCGTGGCCGTTGTGGTGCCGTCGCCGGCAACATCGTCGGTCTTCTTGGCGACTTCTTTGACCAACTCGGCGCCAATGCGCTCGAGTGGGTCTTCGAGATCGATTTCCTTCGCAATCGATACACCATCATTGGTGATTGTGGGTGCTCCCCACTTCTTGTCGAGCACAACGTTGCGGCCCTTTGGGCCGAGTGTGATCCGAACAGCGTCCGCGAGGGTATTCATACCCTTTTCCAGCGAACGACGAGCTTGATCGTCAAAAGTAATGGACTTAGCCATGTGCGTGGGCCCTCCCTAGGCAGCTAGCACTCTCAATAAGAGAGTGCTAACTCTAGAGGTCTCGTTGTTGTTTCACGCCGTCGCGCGGCCAACGTTTTTGAAGTCCCGTCTTCGATCAAATCGCGGCGCTCCATTTGGCTGGCAACCACTACGCCAGCACTCAGGCGATCGTCGCAAAGAACGATCACCGTTGGGAGCAGCCATGGCCACCCGCACGCCATGGAGATCGGTGTGTCCGTCTTGTTCACTTCGGCAAGCGTCGACGCAGAGCTATGGGTTATTTGCCCGATGATTGTGCAGCTGTTAGCAGAACGCAGTGCCACCTTCGATCCAATAACACCAAGCACCGTGCTCTGCGTGGGTCTTGTCGACGAAGCGACCTTGAGCTTGACCCGCGAACACGTGACCGCCGATGCCACCAGATTTTGTGATGGGACCACGAAGATCTTCAGGGTTGACCACTTCACGCAAGAAGCAGCGCGCAGCACGGCTGCGCTGGATCAGTTTCTCATCGACATACGGACGCAAGCCCGCAGTTATCCCCATCACCCAGCGGGCTACGACATACCAGAGCTCAATCGGGCGAGTTGAACTAACCTTTGGAGCCGGCGACAGCCAGATCAACACCGTGACGAGGTGCACGCTGAAACAACTTCACAAATGGATCAGCTTCGCGACTTGAGCCAGCAGAGTCTGTTGGTGATGAGGGAGAGGAACTAGGAAAGTTCGTTACGGCGTTTACGAGCCGCAGCCACCAAGAGACCACCAGCACCAATGAGTGATCCGCCCACAGCGATTGGCATGTTCACATTCGAACCGGTGATGGCCAACCCAAGCACCTCTTCAGGACAGTCAGCGGGCGTCAGTTCTTCGGTGAATACTTCTTCTTCGGTTCCTACGGGTTCGCGACTTTGGTACTCGCCCACTGCTCCGGCCTCGGTCACGGTAATCACGATTTCCGACGTTGAGGTCGCAATGAAGCCCGAAGCATCAGTTCCTCCATGCGTGCTACAACGCCGCCCTTGGCGGCTACCCGGCTCGGTGGTGCTCGGTACGCGATCTGCTGCTTTTCCGCCAACACCTCGACGTCGACCTCGACGATGTCGTCGCGACAACCTCGCGCTGGCACGGAACAGCCGTGGTACAGCGGGCTGGTCAACTCATTGAAGACATTGCAGGCCCCGATATCGAGGGTGGCTTCGACAAGCTGGCACGGCTTGAAGTGCCGAGGCGAGACGCCT
>Ga0213861_10002963_pt1 | contig 14203 bp, 27 predicted proteins | sample PICome_4_FD_160110 | JGI IMG/M metagenome (GOLD analysis project Ga0213861, IMG submission 160110) | Coastal seawater microbial communities near Pivers Island, North Carolina, United States - PICO131 | ecosystem: Environmental > Aquatic > Marine > Coastal | place: USA: North Carolina... | reverse complement strand
AATCCCCATAGCCATCGCTGTGAGGAAGGATTTGTTCTGGGGCATAGTCCGCACGCCAAGCGCTTCGATTCGCCCCTCCTCCATCAGGTACATACCTTTGTACTGGTTGGAGGTCAGTTCGCGCTGAGCTTGCTCAATGTCAAAAGTTGAGTAGCGAGCGTGGAGTGCTTCGTGCAAGATTGCTCCAACGCCCTTGGGGAACTCGAACTGAGTGGAGCGATGGGTGAGGTCACCAATCTGGTCAGGAGTTACTCCAGGGAATGCGATGTTAGTGTTTACCTCAACCTCGCCACTGGAGGGAGTGAATAATGCAGGAGCGCCCCTGTCAACGGCAGCCTCGCCACCAACGTAGGCGATTAGGTCGTGACGACCAGACCAGTCGTTTACGAGTTGCCCAACACTAGCGCCTACCTGAAGCCACTCTGTGGGGGTAGTCCTGCTGAGAGTTGTCTGTCCAAAATGTGTCATTGTCGTCCTTTCGTTGTGGTCGTCCTCTGATAATATCGAAAAATTGTGTCAAAGTCAAGTTGAAACTGAAGGGGGAGGGGACGACTCCTCCCCCCTCAGTGGCTTGTTAGATTCGAGCTGGAAGTGCTGGCTCACCGTAGGTCCGACTGAAAACGTCGGCAACGATGGGTCGGTCCATCTCGGGGGAAGCTGCGAGCAGGTTCTGCACTGCCCACTTGGTTCCGAACACCTTCTCGAGGTCGCGGAAGGCGAGGAGCTCACGCATTTGCGGAGCCCACGACACTTCACCAGACTCCTGCTTGCGAGCCAAGTTCTGAGCCGCGTTGACGGCAGGACTTGGAACGCCGAGCTTACGAGCCAGGGACCAGTCGGTGGTCATCTCAACCTGAATCACGAACCTCGAGAGCAGAGCCTCGGAGAGTCGAACTCCAGGAGCGTTGGGGTTAGTCGCGGCGATGACGTAGAAGCCGTCCTTAGCCTTGACAGTTCCACGCTCTGGGTTGGCAGTCACAGTGTACTCGCGACGTCCGTCCATCAGACCGTAGACGATAGACAAGACCTTGGGGTCAATCAGACCAATCTCGTCAATCAGCAGAGGCTTACCAGACTCGGCGGCTTTCACCAGGGGACCATCAGTCCAGATGAAATCGCCACCAGGCAACTGGGAGTAGCCACCTACAAGGTCAGAGACTTCGGTATCACCCGAGCCGAGGACTGTGAAGAGCTCGTCTCCGAACGCTGCCTCAACAAGCGCAGTCTTTCCACAGCCTGGTGCGCCATAGAGGAGCACGAACTGGAGGTTGTCCCGAGCTTGTCGGAGGACGAGAACGTCGTCGTGTTCACCCCACGAGCGAGTGTAGTAATTCTCGCCATTGGGTCGAGCCCACTTCTTCTGGTCCTCAGTGAGTGCCTCAGAAGCAGAGCCTGCTCTGGTCGTGGTGGTGGAGCCTGAACGCCCTCGAGCCTTGGAGCCATCGTTGGCAATTGAATTGACAACCTCGGCAAGGTCAGGGTTCAGGTGCTGTCCAAACACTCCCGCAAAATATGTGGGGAGTTGGGGGTGGAGTGCTACGAGATTTTCGGTAATCTCGGCAGAGAGACTACTGCTCATAGTCTCGGCAATTTTAGTGGTTTCCATTGTGTCGTCCTTTCCTGGTGCTGTGGTTAGTGTGTTTCGAAAAGCTCTGCTGGGTATTCCGCCCCAACGCGAGCCCTATTGAGTCGGCGCATAAGTGCTTGAGGAGTGTTACCTTCTTTGACCTCTTTGATGTCATCGTAGGTTACTTCAACAGAGAGGGGAGTCTTGAAGACGTCCCAGCCTGCATTCTTGAATCCTCGGAAGTAGTGCTCAATGTCTTGAACAAAGGGGACTACTTGGTGAACAGCAGTCTCGATGTCTGCAGTCTCGTAGAGCTCAGTGGGAACTGGAGACTTGTAGAACCTCCAAGACCTGCGAGGGTGCGAGGAGCTAATCTGTCGAGACAGAATTCGCATAGGGTCAGGGGACCCAGTGTCAAGTTTGATGGGTGGCAGAATCAGAACCTGCGCAGTGTGAGTGAACTTGCGCAATTCGATGTAGAGAGCCTTGGCTATCGCCTTCGTCATTTTGTCGTCCTTTCGTTGTGGTTGTGGTTACTCTCCTACGATACCAGCCAGAATCGTTTGTGTCAAGCACATTTTGCAAGATATTTTTGAGACATCTGCGTCGCCTATAACAATGAAGAGTTTCTCGTTCTTCTCTAACAGTATCATCTGAAGACACTCGTCGCAAGTTGGTCCAAAAAGCAAATGATGCATCGCGTCAATAAGACCTGCGTCGTGTGCGAGCTCGAGTTCAGCGATGGCCATCACTGCATGAATTTCAATATGGCGCATATGCACAGTGTACACATTCTTTACGTTCGTGTTGGTTGTGGCGAAGACGGCCATTGGTGTCAACTTTGTAGATAGGGAAGACCCCCGCTGGCGGAAGGAAGGAAGGGGGGCGAACCAGACGGGGGTCAAGCACGGCGACGTGCTAAATAAATCCTAGCACTACCCCGAGAACGTGAGTCAGAAAGTGGGAGGAGGTCCCCATTGCGAAATAATGTCAAACGCACCAACGAAACCTGTTGAGTCGACATTAATACTTTCTGCAACATCGTAAAAGTCGTGCACACTCCTAGCGTTCGGCCTCCACGCAATAGCGGTCACCAAACCAGGAAGCTTAACAAACGCACCATACCCGTTATCGAAACGCAGGATGAAGGTCAACCGGTCATCGGACACGTGCTTAACGTGCGGTTGGTAGGTACCAAACGGTCGGTTACTCATGTCCCCAAGCTCAGAGAGTAGGTCCGTCATCGACACCTCTTGCACCCTAGAACACCTCCGTTTCGGACAAGCCGTCTAAGTCAACAATCTCCTCCATGGCGACCTCGCCGACCACGTCAACATAGTCCGTTACGTCCTCCGTATCGCGGAACACTGAGACCTCGCCGTGTGTTGTGTGATTGTACGGGCTCGCCCCTGGGAAGCTGGGAATGAGAACGTGCTGACACCGATACTCCGTGTGACTCGAGAAGGACAGCGTCGTGACTATCACGCCGTCTTCTGGAGAAAGAACAAACAGCTTCTCGTTGCGCTTGCCGTCATCAACATCGCGGGAGAAGAACGGTTCAAGTGTTGGATGCTCGTAAGCGGTCATGGTTGAACATTGAACTTCCGTGTCGTGTACGGGCTGATGCTTAACTGTTCTAATGTTCTCACATTTGGGGACCCGTCACACTCGTCTGGTGTGTGACCAAGGAACCGTTGGAAAGAAGCAAGCGCTGAACGGGTCACGCCGTTAAAAGTGAAACGGTCTGCATTGCGTAGTCTCGAGGCGGGATGCTCTGCAAGCGCAAGTTGCACATACTCCGTTGAGAGTCTGTGGTCTGGTTTCGCGCTCGCCGTCTTCTGTGCAGAAGAGCACCGTTCAAGGTGGGCTGGCCGGACCGTGTGTGTAATGTTCAAAGTTGGTGCGGGTTGGCCGTTGAGTTTCGCTTCATCTTTAAACACCCGTGGGGGAAGTCTGACAAAGAACAGCACATCCGTTACATAGTGGGTTCGTTCGTAAACCCCGTTGAGGTCTCGAGGTGCTCTGGGCAGACCGCTATGCGTCTGACCCTCGATTGCTCGGAACGAGCCGTTGTTCTTCCAGGACTCTGTGCTGGAAACAATACCGATGCGTGGTGAAAGGTACCGTCCACTCTTCACCGTTAGGGGGTGGGCAAAGAAAACCAGGTCACCGTCTTTAGGGACTCGCCGTGTCCACCCGTTCTTGACGTAGAAGGATAGAGCGTTGGTGGTGTTCGCATGTTTGGGGAGCGTACCAGCGCTTGCCGTTTTGTCAATCATCGCGTCAACAAAGGAGCCGTCCCACTGGAAGTCCCCCGTTACTTGTGAGTATACAAGAAAGTCATTGGCATTGGGTCTCGCCGTGTAGCCAACAAACTCCCTCGCCGTGCTAAGCAGGGTCCGCATGGTCTGATTGTATCAGTTTTTCTATTTTGTCCGCTAACCTTTCGGCTTCCAAAGCAAGCTGGGTTAGACGGATGTGCTCGATGCGGGTCGAAGCATTTTTTATATCGTTTGTGAGATTGTGTGCGAGTTGGCGGGCCTCGTTAGATATTTCTTCATTCATCGGTTTCCACCTGTACGCTTTCTTTACGTTCTGGTTCGGGTTCGGGTTCGGGTTCGGGCCCACGTTGAGGTTCAACAACCGTGGCTTCAACTTCTAATATGTCTTGGGCTTGAGGACGCAAACGGGCAAGCCGTTCCTGAATGAGAGAAGCGGACGGTCTGAGAGACACTTCAATGTTTGCATCTATCTCAACACCACCCCGAATACCAGCACGGTCAAGTATTTCAGTAGCTGCTTTGAGTTTGACGGGTTCGGACTCTGCGGACTCCATCAGGTTCTCGAGAATCTCAATAGCAACAGGAGCTGCTTGGTAGGCTCGCGCTCGCGCCCGTGCAACAGCACCCGTTACATTGTTTTGCTTTGTCCCGAGATGCTTCCTACACAAGCCGTCATCCGTGACACGGTTTGCAGACCAGAGCAGGCATCGAGTGTTATCAGATTTGATAAACCGACACCGTTGAGGTGGTCCAGCCTGAATAGGCATCGCTTTGGGCTCGCCGTTTTCTCTCGCCGTTCGAATGCGAATCCACGTACGGGTAGCTGCGATGACCCAGAGGGGGGCGAGGGAGTCAGCGGTCTCCTCAAGGAGAAGGCCCTCCTCGGTGAGGTAGTCCGAGTCAAGGTTCCGTGAGTCAACAAGAATTGTTTTACGGTCCTCGGCACGCCGTTCAGAAAGACGAGATGCCATCTCGGGTGAGAGTGCCAAAATGTTACCCGTTGGCTCGCCTGACTCGTCATAGATTATTTGATAATTGAGACGGTTAGCACGGAGAACTGAGCGATTCTCATATGTGTCCTCACACACGCCACGGTCAACCTCCTCCAACCCATAAAGAGAAAGGTCAGGCCGGAGGTCCCTGGGAGCGGAGTCGTATACTATACCAGGAATATCTTGTTTGTCAAGTTCGCCGGACATATTCCTCCGAAAGAATTTTTGGCGCGAGGAGAGAGTCGGGGGCCTTTTCGCCAACTTTCCACATGATTTTCATTGATTTTAGTGTAACACGAAAAACAGTTGAGTTCCTTGCGTTTTATGGTATGCTACACCTGCACAAAAATGTGTCTCTGATATGTCCTTTACAATGGATATACCATGAAGAATAAGCTTCCGCCTCTTGTTCATGAAGATTATCAGGCGTGGGAATTGTTTAGCCACAAACCATACCGTTGGGTCTTCAACAAATTAGAAATCGCCACCCGTCAGGGTCTCCACTGTGGACCGGCAGGAACAGCGCCCAAGCATAACGGTTTGTATATATCAAGACCCATTTACAATATATACGGCATGGGCATCAACGCCGAACAGTTCCACTACGAGTCTGAGATGGAACAGGCAATGATTAGCCACGACAAGATTCGACCTGGACATTTCTGGTGCGAGTGGTTGCAGGGTGAGCAGTACTCTATCGACTATCAACAGTATGAAGATGGTTCGTGGAAAGTGAACTCAGTGTGGCAGGGTGCGCACTACAGTCACAACAATCTGACGAAGTTTAGAAGTTGGACCAAGCTTTCTCCAAGAGCAACCCCTCACCCGAAGGAGCTCCCACTTGAACTGGAGTTTCTTGATACGTTCGAAGTGCCTTTCTTCAATGTTGAAATAATTAATGAGCACATCATCGAAATCCATCTTCGACCTGGTGACCTCCGCTTCGACTATCTTCCTGTGGGTACAACCCTCTACCCTGTGTGGCAAGGTGAGGACACTCCGGTGGGACGGTGGCTCGAGGAGCCGGACCCAGACATGACGGAGAACCTTGCGTCAGGGAATCTCAAAGATGCGAGGGATGGATTCATTATTGTAGAGAATCCGCACCAACTTTAGGGTAGGGCTGAACTTCGTAACGGAGTTTCTCCAGCAGTTCTTTTTTGCGTCGTTTTGAACCTCGGAACATCACGTACCTGTGCTTGCGGGGGCGTTCGTGTCTTTCCATCCGTTCACCATAGAAAGCTTTCGCACCGTTGACTCCACCGTGTTCATCAAACAAGTGACGAGAGTGTGACCCAGACTTTCCATCTAGTCTCCACTCGACGTGTCTGTCTGACATTCCGGTGTATAGCCAGTTGGTTGCTTGATACACCACCCCGACATGTCCCGCACCTATCTCGGCGTAGGAGACAACAATGTCTTTCTCGACAGGCAACATTCGAAGTGATTGCCCAATCAAATAACTTTCAGCGTTTTTGGGTGTGACGTCAGCAATCCATAACCGTGTTAGTTCGATGACGTTACTGGCTTCTTCTGGACCACAGACTCCTTTGCAGAGCGAATGTGATGCGGGTTTTCCATAGATAATACATCCGACCATTTCTTCCGTGTCAGAGTCGAACAACCCGAAGGTGTACATGGAGGGGGCTCGACGGTGGAGGTAGTGAAACTCAATCACCATCTCCGTTGCGACTCGCGAAGGAATCTCCTTCACGTAGTACTTCTCGAGAGCCATATTCCCTTCCGCCTCCACACCGCGTGCACCCACACAGCCACGTTGTTTCATAATACTTCAACGCGGGCAAACATTCTCGACAGTGACCTGTCATGCACCAGCCGCAAGGGGCTGAGAGTTTAACTCTTTCGCTTGGGTCCTGGTCTGTTTTTCTTGGAGCCAAAGAAGAACCTCCGTTTAGCTTTAGGTTTGTTAGCATCAACGTTTAATTCAACATCAGCATCATAGCCTTCGAGTTGCCGATTCAGTTCGTCCATCACATCGGAGAGGTCCGTTTTAGGGTCGGCGAGCATGGCAATGATTTTCTCGGGGTTGAGGGCACTGTCGTTGTCTTTGTCTGGGAGCGCGGTGCTTTTGAATGTCCATTGCCCGAGAATCTCTGCCACTTCGTTGAAGGACATCATCTCGAGGGCGGTGACTTTGTTTTGGTCAATAAGTGCAAGTTTAAAAATTTCCAGCATGGCAACCATTTGGGTTGGTCCGTGCTGTGCAGTGAGCGCACTAAGGACTCGCTGATAGGGCATTTCATACATGCCAATAACTTCAGCGGTGAATCCCTCGGTTTCCACCTCCACCGTGGGGATAAGTTTAAAGTTGTCCATAAGTGCTAGCTCCATTTACTTTCCTTCCAATGATACCTGAACTGAACCACTGCCTCCGAAATAACCTAGTGTGTACTTCACCAGTTCCTCGAAGTCAGAGAGGTAATCTACAATTTGGTCTACCCGAATGAGACCGTCCGCCGTTTGATTGTGCATTGTGGCAATCCACGCTTGGGCTAACACTACTTCGTGTTGGGGGTAGTTTTTACTTGCATCTTCGAAGAATGTTCGTGCATCGCTCCCGTTATACAAAGTAATCATCCATTCTTCGTTTCTGGCGAATTTCATGAGTTGAACCTCCTTAAGTCTGGGTCGTTGTCTTCATCGAAGTCTAGGTTGAGTAATACTATCTGCTCCCGAGTTGTGTCCATCAACTCTGGCATAGTTTCGAAATTTTGCAAATACAACGCGCCGTATTGGGCTTCTTCCACTCCGTATAGTGTCAGTACTCCGTCTAAGTATTCTTCTACTGTGACTCGAGGGGTTCTGAAGCATAGTGAAATAGTGAATGCTCCAATTGTTCCGCCGAAACGTTCTGACATTTCAAAGGCAAAGTGTTCTGCTGTTCCGTAGGGGAACTTGTTATCACTGCCGTTCGAGGTGACAAATCCCACAAACAACCTCCACTAGTAAGTCTCCTTCAACTATCCGAGAGTAGGCGATAGGTGTTCCTTCTACGAGTACTCCGCACCCGTCACATTCGTCTACTATCCATACGAAGTCTCCGTCTCCTGATTCTTCGCATTTCTCTACTGCTCGGTTGAGTGTTTTGTATTCTCCTCGTGAAACCATTTCTCGTCTGAAGTATTTACTGACTGACCCAAATGCTCGACCAACTATCCGTACACCTCCCGAGCATCGGCAGAGTGTGTTGCTTCCGTTGCATCTGGCGTATTCGGTTTCGGCGAGGACATGTTTGGGGACTGGATGTCCGCACGCGCAAATCTCTACTCCGAAATCCATGATGTGTAGCAACCCATGCAAACAATTTTGTCTACCCCTGTTGATTGGGCGGAGGGTTTATCGAAAGCAACATCAACAGCTACGGGTATGGGTTCTTCAATTTTCTCGAGGCAAATGTCACATGTGGGTCCATCGTCTACCCATTCAATTTCGATGGCGTCTGCCCGGCATGAGGCAATTCCTTTTCCTAGGGCGTGTGCTACTCCGACTCCTTCGGTGGTGTACATGAACCGTCGAAGGTTTGTTCCTGAGAGGACTGCTCGGCTGGACATGCATCGGCACCTTCCTCTTGCGGGGGTGCATACACTTATCTCTCCGACTGTCCCGTGGTATGACATGGGGTGTCCGCACGCACACACTCGGCGGTCTTTAACTTTGTTAAGTTTCCCCTCCAAGTACATTGTCACGGCTTCTTCACTCATCGGACTTATGACCTTCATTCCTGTCCTTTCTAGTATACGCCTAGTATACTCAAAAACCCATTTTTTAGACTCTAGCACACTAATCCTACTAATCCTACTAATCCAGACTAAACAGACTAAATGAATCAAAAATCCCAATTACGCGACATGTGCGCACATGTATATAAGAAACCCTGATTCATTTAGAGGCATTAGTCTACTTTAGTCTACTTTAGTTATCAATCCAGTTAGTCTGATTAGTCTACTTTAGTCTACTTTAGTCTTCAATTGACAATCGACTTTAGTTGTTTTGGGTTTTTTAGTGCGTTTAGTAGGATTAGTGTACAGGCAGCAAAAAAGCCAGCAAAACTTGACAGTCCCACTGGCTTTTTTTGTACTTTGTCAAGTACTATACCACACCTATTTTCGCTTCTGGTATAGTGAAATCGCAATCACGACAAATGCCACAGCTACGATTGCCACAGCGCTGACAAATCCAAATGCAAAACTCAGCCCGTCCATTAGTCACCACCTTCCGCTTCATCTCCCACACCCATAATAAATCGTCCTCTGGAGTCTCTCTGCACAGAGCCCAGCAAAACTTCCTTCTCCATGTACCTCACCAGTTCTGGAGTCAAACCCACCACGTCAGAGATTGGTGGAACGTATCCGTTCTCCATAACCATCCGTCCAACGTATTCACTCGACTGGACAACATCATCCGACACAGCGTCCAACCACATCCACCCAGGGGACAGTACAGGATTATCTTCTAGGTCCGCAAGAATAGCGTCTGCTTTCTCAAAAGGTGTTGACCCGATTCCTACCTCCTCCAACACTCTGGCTTCAGCACCAATATGTCCAAAGCCCAACAGTCTGGCAAGCATCGGAATCCTCTCCGACCAGCCACTCACCCACACAATTTCCGCATTGTACCTTTCACAAATGCGAACAATTCTTGCGACAACTTCCGTTGACCAAATAAATGTGTAACCGCCGAAGTCTATGGAGTCAAACGTTTCCGACCCCCACAAGTCTGGCGCATGTCTGGCGTTGATGACACCGTCCACCTCTAGGTAGATACGCACTAGGAACCCCCCTTAACAACACTGTCAAAGTCTAGGTAGTAGCGCCTACCCTCCCCAGTTTTCAGGCTTACGGATTTCTCGATAACGGCGTACTCTTTTGCACCACCACGTCCGCTCAGCATGACAACTTTCTCCCCAGGCTCAAAGAGTATGTCCCCATGCGAACGAACGACTACTGCCCAGCATTGCCTAACAATGTCCCACTCTACGGATTCAGGGATATGCCACAACCAAAAGTCTGGCTCTTCCGCAACAACGTCCTCTACGAAGCGTTCCAGCATTCTCTGCTGACGCTTCTCTCTCCACCATTTTTGTAGACGTTGCATTAGCTTTCCGTTTCTGTCAGCTCTACCAAATTTTTAGAGCGATAATATACGGAGCCCAGTATACCAAGTAAAACGTACCCGCGCAGACCAAGTCTGCTCAGGACGATATTCACACGTCCTCGATGATGACGATGTCTTCAGGGACGTCTTCTACTTTAACTCCAAGCTTCTTTGCTTGATTTTGAAGCTTCCTTTTTGTTGTACCAAAACCGTCGGCGTCAATCCACAGAGGGACAGAACTTTCCTCTTCAAATTCGGAGGAGAACAGGGGAGTATCCATATCAGCCACACTATCACCTCCTTGCACGTCTGCTTCCCTTCCCAGGGGAGTCCAACAGACCTAGTCTACGCCCATAGTTGAGACGCTCATGCACGGTTTTGACCGAACCTAATCCTTCTGCCTGCGCAATCAAAGCTGCAGGGTTGTTGATGTTGAAACCTAAGGCGAGTCTGTAGAGGGCAACTGTTTTCTCCACTTTGACATCTCCGACACGTCCTTCGAACTCCCGTAGGTGTTCTAGACAGTGTGCTCTTCTGAAGTCATCGGAGGCTCCAGGCACTCCAGATTCTCCCAGACCAGCCCATTGAGCGAATTCCATCAATGAGTCGGCTATCAAAGCGCATCTGCGCTCTGCTCCTTCTAGGTCCGACGACAGCACAGGGATAACAAAATAGCCTGCAACATATATGTTGTCATCGAACTTATGGGAAATCCACCACTCTGAACTGAACCCAGAGTCCAACCCCATCACTCGAACGGTTGCAAAAGTGCTCTCTCCCCTAAACTTGAGGAGGTCTATCTCGTACAGAGGGCTAGACATATAGTATGTTTATTCCTTTGCTAGGGGATAGAGGAACTACTTATTTAATTTCTACTGGTCCTGCGAACGCAATCTTGCTTGCCATCTTTGATATAGAGATAATTGCTAGTGGAGCAGAGATGCTGAGTACGACACCAGCCCACGCTCTTGGCTGTGTAAAGTCCCACTCCCAGTAGTCAAAGGTGTGGAAGGCGTTTGCTAACACAGCAACCCCGGCGAAGAACACCATTCCCAAAATAGCTCCCCACGTTTTCTCCCTTTGCCCATTTATTGATGTACGGGAAGACAAAATGAGATACGCCACCAAGAACAGCAGGTACATAATTTCGATGAAGAAGAAGAACAGGTTCGCCATCCACGCTTGCGACAACCCTACAAAAACGGCAACAGAAGTAATACCGTTAAACGAGACAATTGCCGAGGTTAGAAACGCAATGGCGACAGAAGTAATCCAGCTCAACAACACAATACGTTGGTCAATCTGAATACGAGGAGCACGCTTGCTCTCTTGAATTTCATAACGCTCAAGCGTCTGACGTTTACCTTGCTCAACATATTTACGCCGAGCAAGTTTCATGTCAACGGTTTCAATTTCAGGGTCTTCCACCTCTACAGCAGGGGTAGGGGGAACAATCTCTGCCATTCCTTGTGTGGGGGCAGGAGGCGCGGGGGGAGCAGGGGAAGGCGAGGGAGCACTAATTGAAATGTCCTCTTCCTCAGGACCCAGACTCATAAACACTTCATTACGGGGTGTGGTCATAGAAATATTGTACCGTAACTCTTACATTTGTGCACTAATCTGTTATACTAAATTCGACCACAGCCGAGAGGATAGGACAATGACCGAACAGACAACTACACCAGAAGTACCTTCTGATGACACCCCTAGTGGCTTTCTTGGTTTGACGTGGGGAGAAATCAGGGAGTGGGAACGCAAGAGTAAAGATATGTGCACTCGTTATCACGAACAGCCCTGTAATTGCGACCCTTGGGATTAGAATAGGTTCTATGCATAAGGACTACGAAACCATCGTTTTAGCACTCCACTTTTTGGAGAGGTGGCAGACAGACCCTTACAGATGGAACATAGAGCGCATCCACCACATGATTCCCTCGCTCAGGAAGATTCTTGAGCTGGTTAAGGGGAGAATGGAAGTGGGAATTGCTAGCGACCAAGATTCACAGTATTCCCCCGAGGTTAACTTGGCTGAGAGAGTCATTGACTTGGCAAACGACATTATCAAACCGATTGGTAGTTAGGCAGGTAGGTACACATTATGATGCGAACTCCCCCCGAGAACACTTTGATGCTTCTCGAATCACGAGACATTTATGACGGCTGGTCCGCTGCTTTGCTTTCTGACGGAAGCATCGTCAACCGATGGGATAAAGAGCTAGAGAAGACTCAGCATTTCCAGACCATTCAACTTATTGCTCAGTTCCTTGCACAGCAGGAGGACAAAGGTTTTGAAGATGAACCTGAGTAATGAGTAAAAAAATTCTTGACCCGGCTTCGGGTAGTCGCATGTTTTATTTCGATAAGAAGGATGACAGAGTGCTGTTTGGGGATATACGAAATGAACGCCATATTTTGAGCGACGGCAGGAAGTTAGTTGTCGAGCCTGATGCTTTCACTGACTTTCGTAATTTGCCTTTTGCGGATAAAGAGTTCAAGCTTGTTATTTTTGACCCACCACATATGACATCACTCGGCAAAAACTCTTGGATGGCTAAGAAGTATGGTCGCCTCGAGGAAACTTGGGAAGACGACCTTCGCGCTGGGATGTCAGAGTGTTGGAGAGTTCTTGACGACTACGGCACAATGATTTTCAAATGGAATGAGTACGACATTCCTGTGTCAACAATTCTTTCTTTGTTTGATGAAAAGCCTGTGATGGGTCATCGTTCAGGCAAGCTGTCTAAAACTCATTGGATTGTGTTTTTTAAATCAGTGTAGGAGTACCCATGTATAAAGTGAAGTGGCAAGACCAGTACGGCAACGTCGACCAAATGGAAGGTATGTATGTGTCGGTGAGCGATGCTATTGCTTTTGCCGACTACCTGCATCAGAACAGAAAAGACTATGACCAGATTACGGTTGTGGAGGATAAGACAGGAAGGGTGGCGCATGAATATAAGCGCCCCTACCGAGAAGACTAGCGACGCCTCTTAAGCATCCTTCGTTCACGTTCGGTTGTTCCGCCCCACACACCCATTTCGTTGTTTTTCAGCGCCCACTCTAGGCATTCAGCAACGTAGGGACATGTTTCACAAAACTTTTTTGCCTCGTCTGAGTAGTGCTTATACCCTGGCTCATTCACATCTTTAAAGAAAATTTCCACGTCCGCTTCGACACAGGCAGGGTTACCTTTCTCACTAAAGTTTGGGTATTCCTGGAAAGTTGCTCCTAGACCTGAAGAATTCGGCTTTAACATGTGGCTACTTTCTTATGTTGTGTTAGTAAGACTGGTTCCCGCCACACTACTCGATAGCTACACCTTGCGCAACATTGCTTTGACCGTGTCTATGTTCACCTCGAAGAAAGTTGCTGGAGCGGATGGTTGTGGCTAGGTTTCCTTTGGGGTCGGCAGAGATGGAGGGGTTGAAGGCAGACCAATATTTGCTGACATCCCCTTCGACGAATCGAAGTATTTTATGGTTGACTCCCTGTAGCTTGGGAGTGCTAGTTTTCTGGCTTCTATACACAATGACATTCTACCTGTAAAATTAATTTATGCCAGTAACTACGCTTCAAAATCCCATCGAGCACATTGAGTTTTCGTCTCATCACCAATGCGACCAGTGTGGCTCTCAGGCGTACGTCCAAGTTTTCTTTATTGAAAACTATCTTTTGTTTTGCGCTCACCACTATCGCAAGAACGAAGATGCTCTTAATGAAAAAGCCAAATATGTTTATGACCGTAGAGATTTGTTAGAAAACAAACCACCACATCAAGAAGATTCTGACACTGTAGAATAGTCTTAAGCTAGCATGTAGTGCAATCGCACCTCTGCCCGCCCGAGTAATTTCGCTACTCCTTAGGCGACTAGGCCCCCGAAAAGGGGGCTTAGTTGTTCATAGAGCAATTGCTAGAACAAACACCACATCTGCTACACTGGTAGCTCTTTGACCCCCACAAATTCTATTTCCTCGAAAGGAAAACCACTATGTCCACCCCTTTTGAAAGCTCTGTAGACGTTGTTGACAGTGTTGTATGCCCCGTTGACCCCATGGACTTGCTCCACTGCGAGAGCTGTCAGTAATTGTGGACGGGGGTGTCTTTCCAGAGACACTGCTACTTACCTCTAAAGGCTATGAGCCCATTGGCTCTCTTCAAGACCAAGAAGTTAGCATCTGGAACGGTTACGACTTTGAACAGACTATTGTCCGAAAAGTTGCCTCAGACACCCCCCTCCTACACTTAA
>Ga0213861_10002961_pt1 | contig 14207 bp, 8 predicted proteins | sample PICome_4_FD_160110 | JGI IMG/M metagenome (GOLD analysis project Ga0213861, IMG submission 160110) | Coastal seawater microbial communities near Pivers Island, North Carolina, United States - PICO131 | ecosystem: Environmental > Aquatic > Marine > Coastal | place: USA: North Carolina | collected... | reverse complement strand
CCCAGCCATCGACTCTTAAAGGCGCAATATCGAGGTCGGTTGATAAATGTGAGACAAGGCTCAGGGTGTCACCATCCGGCTTTAATGTGAGAATATCTTTATTACTAATCAACCGATAGTAACGAATATAGTGGTTAATTAGATCTTGCAGTGTTTCGCTTGCCAGCATGGCAAAGCCGAGAGAGTTAAAGGTCGTTGGATGGACATAATCGTGTAATTTGAGCCCCAAGCATGGATCATTGCTTGCGTCTTGCGCCAGCCTTGCTAAATGATCCATTTTATCAAAGGGAAGACGAAAGCTAGGATCATGAATCAAATCAGCGTCAATTCCTGCTTGAGTCATCAGTTTATCGGCATCAATACCCTCAGCCACTAGAGTTTGATGGATTACTGTCGCTACGGAGCCAATGGTATGAAGATTTATCACATTAACGCGCCTGTAAAGTCCCAGCGTTTGGTCACTTCCAGACCATTGGATTGCAAAGTTCAACAATTTTGTATGTATAGATTATAATTATGGCATATTAAAATCAAAGGGTTATATGTTTTGTTAAGAACATTGACCATTATTATATGCACTTTTTCTTGGCGTAGAATTTCTGATACTAAAGAGAATGACAAATCTATTGCCTAGATTGATATTCACATTATGCCACCAAAATATAAATATAAGTATAAGGTAAACCTATATTTGGCTTTACTAGATAAAAGTGTATTGGAGAAATAATAAAATGAATCAATTTTTTTGGGGAAAATTTATTTAACTCCATATTGACATGGGCGAACCGAATGGTGCTAATCATTGTCTTATGCCACTTCTCATGTGTATTTGACGCTAAATACGCTAATCAAATTAAGCTCCCCCACTAATTAAATGTGACTGGTATTCCGAGATATATGACAAGTTATTAAAAATAAGTTGTGCAACACTTCTTCTAAATCAGGGAGATTGCTTGTTGCATCGATACTTGATTATTCTAGCGATAATTACAATGACAAACAGAGACGATGGAGTTAATGATCATGAAAAAGTTCCTTAAAAGTAAACTTGCAATTGTTTTAATGATGCCTGCAATAGTATCGGTGTCATCGCTTACTTATGGCCAAGACAACCTGCAGCTTGAAGAAATAATAGTTATCGCTACAAAGCGCGCTCAGAGCACTCAGGATATTCCTTTGTCACTGCAGACAGTTAGCGGTGATACTATGGATAAAATGATGATTACTGACTTTTCGGAGTTACAAAGCACCATTCCCAGCTTAAGAGTTGGATATGGTATCACTACTGAGACTGTTGTCATTCGAGGGCTTGGCTCCGGTGCCGAGCGTTCGTTTGAACAATCCGTTGGTATGTTTATCGATGGGTTCTATATGCCACGAAGCAGACAGTATCAATCACCATTCTTTGATGTATCACAGGTGGAGGTCGCCAGAGGGCCACAGTCGGTGGTGCATGGCCTCAATTCTACTGCCGGTGCGATTAGTGTGGTGAGTAATAGGAGTATGCCTGGTGACCCATTTTCTGCAGATATTATGCTTGATACTGAGCTTGAGCATGGCGGTGAATCTACGTCAATTGTTTTAGGTGGTGGTATAAGTGATAATTTTGGTTTGCGCGTTGCGGGTAAATTCTCTGATCGTGATGGTTATTACAAAAATACATTTACTGGAGAAGATGAAGGCGACACTGAAGACTCACTTATTCGAGTGACCGCTGTATGGCAAGTTACCGATTCCACTAGCTTGACGCTTAAACATGAGTCAGCAGAAAGGGAATCTTTTGGTGATCAGGGTGAAATATTTTCTTTCGCTGCAGGCGATGTATTAGAGCCAAATGACAATAAATTGAATTGGCAGCGTTCAACCAACGGCTGCTTGCCCGATCGAAGTGGATTTTCATCAACAATGGACGTCACTGGCTTTTATGAGCTACCTTGTTCTGGGCAAAAAACCGATTTACAAACCACGGTTGCCAATCTTGAAATTAATCTAAAAAACCATGTTGTAGCGATCATGGCGGGCCGTTCTGAATTTGAATATGACGTTTTGGTTGATCTTGATACCACTGCAGACTCTTTTGTAGATGCATCGATTGACGAAAATTTTGAACAAGACGCTGTCGAAATTCGTCTCACCTCAAATAAAGGTGAAACTTTTGATTACATGGTTGGCGCTTACTACCATAATTGGGAGCTCTATAACCAGCAGCCAGGCGTATATGGACCTGCACTTTATGGCGGATTGTTAGCTGGGGTTGGTCCATACTTTCCGGTAGACGTTGCGATTTTTACAGACTCGCAATTCGAGCAAACTTCAAAAGTCACTAGTCTGTTTGCTCAGGGTACATGGCAAGCTAGCGACGATGTTCGGATAACCGGTGGACTACGTTGGATTAATGAGGAGAAAAGCTCAACTTATAACTCTCTCTGTGATCTAGCCCTTATTCCATCAGACAGTATTCTACCACAGGCATTACCTGGTCCATTGAATCTGTGTAACACCAATCCAGCCTCATTGGGACTTTCTGTTGAACGCAGTAGCGACAATGTTCTTCCTGAGATTGCTTTTCAGTGGGATGCTAATGATAACGCTATGATTTACGGTAAATATGGTGAGAGCGTGAAAGGTGGTGGTTTTACCTCATCACAGCGTAATCCTGCCTCTGACTGGTCCCCCGCTGACCAAGAATACCAAGATGAAAACGCAACCGGTATTGAATTGGGCATCAAGTCTCGCTGGATGGATGATCGTCTAGAGGTAAATGCCGCAATATTTGACACTGAATTTGAAGACCTGCAGGTAAATACCTTTACCCCAGTTGGTGGCGTCATTGTTCAAAATGTTACTAATGCTGCGAAAGCGAGTTCGTCGGGTTTAGAGGTTGATTTTCGTTATGCTGCAAATGAGTGGCTACAATTGGGTGGCGCTTGGTCCCTCCAAAATGTTGAATATGGTTACTTTGCTAACGGAACTTGCAGCGTCGAAAGCGGCTTAGCGTCACCTTGTGACCTGTCAGGTCGACCATTGCCAAACGCTCCAGACTGGGCGGGTGTAATATACGCAGACATTACTTCAGCTATTTCAGACAATATAAACTTTGTGGCTAATCTGAGTGTTTCACTAAGCGATGAACACTACACGGATGGTTCACTTGAACCTGCTGGTTTGCAGGATAGTTGGACTAAGATTGATGCCAGAATCGGAGTTGAATCCTCTGATGGCAAGTGGAGCCTAGCATTAATTGGCCGAAACTTAGGCGATGAAACGGTATTGTCACAATCCCAATCCTTTTTCGACAACTTTCTTCGACCAACTTATTTGGGTTATCTAGAGCCTCCACGAAGAATCTACCTGCAAGCCCGTTATCGGTTTGGTGGGTAATAGTTTCAATTATAAGGTTTGAGTGCTTTTTAAAAGAGGTGACATGTGCCACCTCTTTTTTTTGTTTTACTATTAAGGATACTGAATTTGTGAAATAGGGTTTAGCATGACGGCACTTATCAAGCAGTTTCTTCGCCAGATGGCTATAGGGCTTACTTTTGTGTTTACAGGTGCACGGGTATTGATGTTAATCACCTTCGGCTCGTTAGTTACAGCGGATGGCTTGTTATCCCAAAAAGATCTAGGCCTATATGACAGTTGGCAGCGAAAATCTCTCTATATTCCAATGCGTGATGGTATTCAGCTCGCCGTTGATTACTATCAACCGACGAGAAATGGAGAGCTCCACACTGCACCTTTACCTGTGGTCTGGCGGTTTAGTCCCTATGGTCGTTACGTTAATGATAATCCAAAAAATAAAAACCAGATCAGTCAACGTAGTTTAGGTACTTTTAATGGACCTGAAGTTTTTGAGAATTTATTGCGGAATGGTTATATCGTTGCAGAAGCGGACGTCCGAGGCTATGCCGCGTCTTACGGAACCAATCAGCTATGGCTAGGGCCTCAGGAAGGCAGGGATGCTCATGACATAACCGAATGGTTAGCCGAGCAATCGTGGAGTAACGGCAACATAGGTATGCTGGGCCTTTCTTACCTAGCATCGGTGCAATATTTTGCGATGGCAGAAAAGCCACCGCATCTAAAAGCGACATTTGCGGCGATGGGTCAATTTGACCACTTTGACACTTTTAGTTCAAATGGAGTCCCTCGGGCAGACTTACCAGCTTATTGGAGGTTAATCAGAGCAAACCTAGATATGGGCCAAGGCGCTAGAGTGGATGCAGATACCGATGGCGTGCTACTCCACCAAGCGACGCGAGACCATTATGGGAATCGCGACCTTCCTGATCAACTACGTGGCTTAGAGTTTCGTGACAGTGTCGATCTTATCAGCGGCGATCAGCATCATTTGGACGCTAGTCCTTGGGGGAAATTGGGAGAAATAGAAGAATCCGGTATTGCTATTTACCACTTTACAGGATGGTTTGATGCCTATGGAAAGGATCAATTACTCTACTTTGCCAACTTAAGAAATCCACAAAAACTGCATGTTGGGCCTTATTTTCATACGGATAGTTTTGGGATAGATATTCAGGAGGAGACGCGACGATGGTTCGATCACTGGCTAAAGAAAATTGATACCGGAATGATGAACGAACCGCCAATTCGCTATTTTGTAGTGGGTGAAGAGCCGGAATTTGGCTGGAAGTCGGCTACTCAGTGGCCTTTGCCTCAAGAAGTGCGCGAGGAATACTTTTTTACTCAAGGCAAGACGGGCACTGTTCAATCAGTTAATGATGGTTCTCTCTCTGTTATTCCTATTTTTAGCGATGTAGGCAAAGACCTTTATCTGGTTGACCGTGGCGTATCCTTGGGGTCATTTTTAGCACGAAATAATGGCGTAATGAGAGAATGTGGCGAAAAATTCAAAGTTGATAAATCCTGTTATCTAAATTCTGGCTATCCAGATTTGTCTGAACGCTATGATGCGAAAGGTCTTACATATACCAGCGGAAAACTGGTAAAAGATATGGTTATTGCGGGTCACCCTGTGGTACGTTTGTGGGTAACTGCAAATACAGATGATGCCGATTTTTTTATCGTTTTGGAGGAGGTTGAGCCAGACGGTACTTCTCACTTTGTAACGACTAATGCAGTTCGAGCATCACATAGAACGGTTAATAAAGCGCCCTTTAACAATTTGGGACTTCCTTGGTTGGGCCACTTCAAAGCCGATGCCAAAATGCTGACTAGAATGCCGTCAATAATTGAATTAGATTTGAAGCCTATAGCCAATTTGTTTGATAAGGGTAATCGTATTCGAGTTACGATTACTGGTGCTGAGGCGGAAGATGGTGATGCTAGTTCTTTAAGTGGGAATCGAGAATTTACCATCTATCGAAACAAGAAATATAGTTCATCAATTGATTTGCCTGTGATTCCCTTGACGATGCACACTGAGTATTAACACAGGCGGTCTAGGCACTGAAATTGGGCCGCTAGGAAAATTTCAAATTCATGAAGGCCGCCGGACTTATGCTAGCCTAAATGCTTAAAGTTGTAGGTGAGGTGGAATGACAAATCTATTGCCTAGATTGATATTTCTAATACTTCATCAAAATATAAATATATATCGTTGCCAGATGACTTGAGGTTCTGCATTCAAGTCCTAGGGATAAATTATCCTAATTCAGCTCCGCTTAGTGGCTACCTGAATATATACGTAAGCTGATTAGATGCTAAATAAATGGAGACGCAAGTGCGGTCCCTCACGTTGGTTTTTTAATATAGAGGTAACTATGCAAGGTTCACAAACTAAAAGTATCCGTAAGGTTGCGCTCACTTCTTTAGCTGGTACAAGTATCGAGTGGTATGACTTCTTTCTCTATGGGACTGCGGCAGCTATTATTTTTCCGAAAGCGTTCTTCCCTGCAGATATGCCTGTGATGATTGCTTTAATTGCATCATTTAGCACTTTTGCCGTAGGGTTTTTAGCTAGGCCATTAGGTGGAATTGTTTTCGGTCATTTTGGTGATCGTGTCGGCCGTAAAAAGACTCTTGTAACCGCATTAATGATAATGGGGATCTCAACGACGCTTATTGGTTTTCTTCCGACCTATGACACCATTGGCTATATAGCGCCTTTAATGCTCGTTCTTTTGCGGTTTGCGCAGGGTCTGGCTATTGGTGGTCAATGGGGCGGCGCTATGCTTCTAGTGACGGAGAGCGCGCCTCCAGATAAACGAGGCTGGTATGGCGCCTACGCCCAAGCTGGCGCGCCCATTGGAGTAATCTTAGCTAATCTAGCGTTTCTTGGTGTTAGCGGAAGTATGACCGAAACAGCATTTTTGGACTGGGGTTGGCGAATTCCTTTTGTTGCCAGCATCCTCCTTGTTTGTGTCAGCTTATATCTTCAATTGAATCTTGAGGATACGGATGCTTTTAAAAAATTAGCAGCTAGTCAGTCCGCGGAGTCTAATGCTGATAAACCTACTCAAAGATCACCTATTATTGAAGTATTATCTCGTCACCCTGGACGTATTTTTCTCGCCGCGGGTGCCTTTCTTTCTATCCAGGTCACATTTTACATTTTGATTGCGTTTATTATGGCTTACGGGGTCAACTCGCCAAGCGTCATGCTGTCGCGCGATACTATGCTGACGGCTGTTTTAATAGGGGCGATGGTGATGATACCCTCTCTATTTTGGGCTGCCGGCATGTCAGATCGCGTCGGCCGAAAGAGCGTTTATACTTGGGGCGCGGTTCTGTCGGGTGCCTGGGCCTTTGCTTTATTTCCACTAGTTGATACAGGCAATATAATTGTAGTGACGGGTGCAATCAGTGTCGGTCTAGCTTTTGTCGGCATGCAATACGGCCCGCAAGCAGCCTTTTTTACCGAGCTTTTTAGTACAGATGTTCGCTATTCAGGCGCGTCACTCGGCTATCAAATAGGCGCTATTTTAGGTGGAGCACTGGCTCCGAGTATCGCCGTCATGCTTTGGACTACCTATGGCGTTGTCTATGTTTCGGTCTATATGGCATTAGCAGCGATAGCGACTGTCGTCTGTATTTCTATGCTATCTGAGACATCAGGAAAATCCTTGGATTAGTTGAGTGCGACTAACGAGTCGCGACTCGATTAACCGAGGGGTAACAAAATCGATTGACTTACTTTAGGGCGGTATTAAACAAATGGATCTAGGGTTGATGGGAAAAGTAGCTTTGGTGACTGGGGCGGCTTCTGAAAAAGGTATTGGCGCCGCTATAGCACGGGGGCTAGCAGCGGAAGGGGTTATTGTTGTATTGACAGACATTGCTGATGGCATTGACGAAATAGCCAGTGATATTTGTACAGCAGGTGGGCGAGCTATTGCCTTAAAGGGTGATCAATGCAGAGATGAGGATGTCGCGCAGATAGTAATAAAAGTTGAGAGAGAGCTTGGCGGCATAGATATTTTGATTAACTCGGCCGCCATCACTAATAATCTGGGATCTATAATTAATATGGATCCGCAAAAATGGCGAAAAGAGATAGATGTCAGCCTCACGGGGCCCTACTTGTGGGTTAGATCAGTGTTGCCATTGATGCGTCGTAATGGATGGGGTCGGATAGTCAACATTTCTTCCACAAATTCAATTTTAGGGCAGTCTGGGGTGCCAGCTTACGTGGCGGCTAAAGGCGGTCTTAATTCGCTTACCAAGCAGGTGGCATTGGAGTCAGCAGCCAAAGGAATTACTTGTAATGCGTTGGTTTTGGGGTTGGTTGCAACCGAGATCTACCAGCGGGGCTCTTTTGATAAGCATGTTGTCCAAAAAATGCTCAATGCGGTGCCGATGAGTCGAATGGGTACAACGGAAGAGGTAAGTAGTGTTGCTGCTTTTCTTTGTTCTCATCAAGCCAGCTTTATTACAGGTGCCTTAATAACTGTTGACGGCGGAATGAGCCTAGGGACTTAGCCGTAGATATAAACTAAAAATGTATCCGCATACCAATTAGTTCGTCGTAATGAATTAGAGGACATATGAAAATGAAACATCTAAAGGACATACAAATGGGGTACTTAAAACATTTACTTCACGCGTTGAGGCTGGCAGGTATCTTGGCTATTCATGGGTTTTTCCCATGGATTTGGGAAAACAAGGCTAGTGAGGAGTTAAACAAACGAAATATACAAGAACCTTAGTTAATAGCCATGTACTGAACTATCATTGAACCAATTCACTCAAGCGTACTGGTAATACTAGGGTAGAGCAGGAGTCCCTTCTGACAAAAGGGGGGGTACCCCCGGGGTAGGGCCGGCGTATCTGAGAATTGGGGTTTTGTTGTAGGGGTTTTTGAAATTTTCGTGGGACACTCATGGGACACTAGCCTACGTTTAACCACAACAAGCCACATCAATGTACAAAGAAGTTTTTCCGTAAACTATTGATTTATATGTGTTAGTTGGTTGTCTAGAGTCGTGACTTGTGGTGCCAGAGGGACTTATAGTCTTAGTAACTCAGAGTGGGTTGCATTGCCAATTTGGGCGTTCGATCTGCTTTATAAATGCCCCAATGCTTTTCGGGCTCGAGAGGGTCATCTGAGCCTTTCCAGTTTTCATCAAACGCTTCGAAAAAGTAAACAAGTACTTGATTCTTCTCAGCCCAGTCCATGAGTTCACTAAGATACTGTTGCTGCATTAACTCATCTACATTGTCGGGCTCTATGCCCCGCCCATTTGATTTTGTCGCCCACCCTGCTTCTGTAATGATAACTTGTTTATTTGGATAGACTGATTTCACTGCTTCATAGTTTTCTATAGTGTAAGCCATTCCTTCCTGTATACTTTTGTATTCCCAGACTGGGTAAGTATGAATTGAAATAATGTCGAGTTCTTCAGCTAGAGGTTTCAGCGCCTCAATCCAAGGAACATAGTTCTCACAAAAAGTGACAGGCTGCTTCACAGAACTTTTAACTTGCTTTGAGTAAGTGATTAATCTATCTGTTGGGACCAAGTGGTCTGTCCAGCCAACAGCTGCCTCATTACCAATGGAGACGCATGAAACTATATCTGGATAACTATTAGCCATCGATATTAGTCGATCAATCTGTACTTGATTATGCTCTACGTTCTTTGCTAGTTGCTCGTCTGAGTAAACTCCTCCCCAAGGACAATGCGGATTGTTTTGTTCTGCAGTGATGTAGGCTCCAAGCATGACATCGAAGGATAAGTTCTCAGATTTAATAACATTCATAATAGTATCGGAGTGGTTATCACTGGCGTAGAGGCGAAGAGACTGCCACTGGCCCTCCAAAATCATTAAGTCTTGTTTGACTTGCCCATAGGTCGGTAGAATTTCACCGGAAGGATCTTGCCCATCCCTATAACCTGAGTAACAAATAGCTCTTGTGCAGGGTAAAGTGTTTTCTTGTGCCATAATTATGATCGTCTTTTTGTAATTCACACCACTAATATTTAAGATTTTCCTTGGTATCCCACAAACCCCAGTAGGCTCCCACATCCCCCTCTGTGTCGATTTTCCATGATTCATCAAAAGATGAAAAGTAAAATAGATCGATGTTATCAGCCTCTGCCCACTGTTGGGCATTTAAGAAGTATCGAATGGCATTCTCTTCTGAAGGCTGCGCTCCATGAAAGCTTCTACCTTTATTCGGCCACCCTGTTTCAGTGATAATCACCTTTTTCCCTGAGGCTACCTTTTGTGTTCTACGATACATATCTTTCATGTATAACAGAGAATATTCGATGGCACAGCCTTCCCAGAAAGGGTAACAATTCGCGAGAATCACATCGCAGATATCAGCCACTTTGGGGTGATCTTCGAATTCATAATACGCATCGACATACCCTACAGGTAAATCTGGGACGGCAGACTTCACACGCTGTATATACTCAAGTAGTTGAGCTTCGGAAAGATCTCCTCGATACAACACTTCGTTACCCACCGCACAGATATCGACATGGCCATCCTGAGCCAGCTTAATCAATCCTTCGATCTCCTGCTCATTTTTGTCAAGGTCATCGCCAAGCCAAGCCCCAACCAGTGTTTTCACCCCTTGCTGATGTGCCACTATAGGTATCAGTTCGTTCCCTTGTAGGCAGGAAAAAGACCGAACCCACTCGATGCTGGGCTCGAGAATAGACATGCGCTTTTGCACCTGTTCAAAACTCAGTTGATGTCCTGGTTTTTGGCCCTCTTCATAAGCGCTGAAGCTGATGCCATGAATACCGCCATCTAATGATGACTTAAATGACTTACGAAGTTGATCAATACTCAGCTGGGAGAGTTCGATTCCGGTGAGGGATAATAATTTGTGTTCTCTTTTTGACATTCAGTGATCTAAACCCTTCAGTATGTTTATTAGTGACAACCGAGAAACTTTAAAAGCTAACAAGGTCGTGCAGCGTTAATGTTGTTAAATCGTTTCCGATAACATTACTATTACAAGACGCAGATGCTACGCGAGCGCAAAACAACTGACAATTGATAGCAGGCCCCATCCGTCCCAGTTATAACGCCTGTTAACTCATTCTTTTAGCACGTAGTTGCGAAATAGCTATTGTGACCGTAGGATACCGCCGCTATTTGGGTGCTTTCACTCAATTTGGGGGGTCGAAACAAGCCGATAGGAAGATAAGTGTTATCGGATGTGGAGAGCAATGGCATAAAAGTAAGTAGACAGGGGTAGCCATGCCTACGAATACTATATATATCGGTAATCAATGCCGAAAAAATAACACACCAAAAGTCACAGGAAATTATGTCGACTTAAATGGTGAGACTTTTTATAAGATCAGTCACTACGATCAAATGAAAGATTTTTTCATGAGTGTGGTGAGTGACTCAAATCATTGGATTTTTATTTCTAGTCTTGGTGGTCTTTCCGCGGGTCGAGTCAATTCGGAAAGCGCGCTATTTCCCTATTATTCTGATGACAAAATTAGCGATGGGTCTCAGTACACTGGTAGTAGAACGTTAGCGTTGGTGACTAAGGATGGACGAACCTCTCTATGGGAGCCTTTCTCCCAGAATTATTCTGGTATCTATCAGTTAACGCGCAATCTTTATAAAAATGTTGGTGGTGACAAGCTCATATTTGAAGAGATTAATCACGATCTTTCGCTAACATTTAAATACTCTTGGCGTACTTCAGATAAGTTTGGGTTCGTTAAAACATCAAGCATGACAAATAATGCTTCTGAATCAGTGTCCGTTAATATCCTAGATGGAATCGAAAATATAATTCCTTATGGTGTTGAATCTGCTACACAAAATGCACTGAGTTGCCTTGTAGATGCATACAAAAAGAATGAGCTTGACGTTGAATCAGGACTAGGACTTTATAGTATGAGTTCTATTCTTATTGATCGGGCAGAGCCAAGTGAGGCTTTATCAACCACCACAGTCTGGTCTGAGGGATTGCCTGGCTCTAAAAAGCTTCTTTCTTCTATTCAATTAGATCAGTTTCGTCGTGGAATTGATTTAGAGCAAGAGATAGATGTTCGTGGTCGTCGCGGAGCATATTTTGTCAATGACTCGATTAATCTTTTAAGTCTTGAGCATAAAAGCTGGAGTATTATTGCTGAGGTTAATCAGGGCCCGGCAAAGGTTAGGAACTTAATGGCTTACCTTAATAAAAGTGAAGCTATTGGTACTGATATTGAGGAAGATATCACGCTGGGTAGTGAGAATCTTGCAAGAATCGTAGGCATATCTGATGGTCTGCAGGTTACCGAAGACCGCTTAAGCGCCAACCATCACTTTTCAAATGTTTTATTCAATGTGATGCGTGGTGGTTTATTCATGGATAACTACACCATCCAGCGAGATGATCTCATTGATTTTTTTAAGGTCATAAATAGCTCTTTGTTTGAGCGCCACCAATCTTGGCTTGAAAGCTTGGATGAGACATTTCATTACAGCGATTTGATTAAGCTAGGTGCAACCAAAAATGACACCGCTCTTCAGCGGCTATGCTATGAATATTTGCCACTATCGTTTAGTCGCCGCCACGGAGATCCATCACGACCTTGGAACCTGTTCGATATTCAAGTGAAGAGACAAGATGGTTCTCAGATTTTGAGTTTTGAGGGAAATTGGAGAGATATCTTTCAAAATTGGGAAGCTTTGTGCCTTTCAATACCTAATTTTGTTGAAAGTATGATTTGTAAGTTTGTCAATGCATCAACAGCTGATGGCTACAATCCTTATCGCATTACTAAATCTGGAATTGATTGGGAAAAGCCTGAGCCGGAAGACCCTTGGGCTAACATAGGTTACTGGGGTGATCATCAAATTATTTATTTGCTTAAGTTTTTGGAGTTATCCAAACGTCACCACCCGGGAACTCTAAGAGAGTTTTTAACAGCTGATCTCTTTTGTTATGCGAATGTTCCATATCGCATTAAGCCCTATGAGCAGCTTCTTCAGGATCCGCATGACACAATCATTTTTGACGAGCATGCGGACCTATTGATCGAGCAACGAGTAGATAAAATTGGTGCAGATGGCAGGCTTATCCTAGACAAAAATGGAGATGTCTATCAGGTTAATCTGACTGAAAAGCTCTTGGCCGTGATGTTGTCCAAACTGTCTAACTTCATTCCAGGAGCAGGTATATGGATGAATACACAGAGGCCAGAGTGGAATGATGCAAACAATGCCTTAGTTGGTTTTGGTGTTTCCATGGTGACACTTTACTATCTGAGGCGCTATCAACAATATTTGTTGGACTTTTTATCTGACGTTGATTTTAAAACTGTCGCCATCTCTGAAGAGATCGTTAAACTTTTTGGTGCGATAAACAGTACTCTGCAAGATCATCAACATCTCCTAGATGGGCAGTTTTCTGATGAGGATAGGAAGAAAGTTGTAGATCGTCTCGGTCAGGCATCAAGCGAGTATCGGCAAGCGATCTATAGCCACTCTTTTACCGGTAGGCGTCGGGATATTGAGACTTCAGATCTCATTGAGTTTTGTAAAATGTCTATCTCACATATTGACCATACTATAGAAGCTAATCGTCGAGAAGACGGCCTTTATCACGCTTATAATTTAATGACCACAGATGATCAGTGTGTAACGGTTACACATCTGTATGAAATGCTTGAGGGGCAGGTGGCAGTACTTAGTTCGGGATATCTGGACCCAAAGCAAGCATTGGAAGTGTTGAAATCACTGAAAAAATCAAATTTATTCACTGAATCGCAGAATTCATATCTTTTATATCCAGATCGAGAGTTGGCTCGTTATTTAGATAAAAATGTAATTCCAAAGAAATTCATTGAGAAGTCTGAGTTACTTACTACTCTTAAGGAAAGTGGTGATCAATCACTTATAGAAGTAGATCTTGCCGGTAACTGTTTTTTTAATGGTAGCTTTAACAATGTTGATGGGGCAAAGAGTGCCTTAAAAAACTTGTCAGATAATGGTTATAAACAGTTAGTGAAAAAGGACCAATCTTTGGTGGAAGAAATGTTCGAAGACATTTTTAACCACAAGCAATTTACCGGACGGTCTGGAGGTATGTATGCCTACGAAGGTCTTGGGTCCATATATTGGCATATGGTGTCGAAATTATTACTGGCTACTTTAGAAAACTTCCAAAAGGCTGTTGCAGAGGACGCAGATCCAGCTGTCATAGGTAGACTGGCTGATTGTTACTTCAATATCCGAGCAGGAATAGGTTTTAACAAAGACCCGCAAAATTATGGGGCCTTCCCAACTGACCCCTATTCTCATACGCCGGGATTTGACGGGGCTAAACAGCCTGGCATGACGGGGCAAGTTAAAGAAGAGGTTGTGACCAGATTGTTAGAGCTGGGGGTAATCGTTGAGAATGGATGTATTCGATTCGACCCTTTCATACTGAGAAAATCTGAGTTCCTAGCCAAAGAAGATACTCTCCATTATTTTGATCCTAGTGGGAGTCGTCAGATGATACCTTTATCTGAAGGCCAGTTAGCGTTTACCTATTGCCAAGTGCCTGTGGTTTACAGTCTTGCAGACAAGGTGTCTATAAGACTTACCTTTTCAAATGGAGATTGTAAGGATATTTTAGGATCCACGATTGAATCAGTTATTTCAGCACAGATATTCAGTAAAGAGGGTGCTGTGGTTAAAATCGAAGTGTCGCTCAAGCCAGGTTTGGACTAGGCTAATTACTTCTTGTAACAAAAGGAAACAAAAAAGCCGCCTAAACTAGGCGGCTTTTTTATGTATTCGTTGTTATTTTAGTTGGCGACGTTTGCAGCTTGTCGTGC
>Ga0213861_10002959_pt1 | contig 14214 bp, 12 predicted proteins | sample PICome_4_FD_160110 | JGI IMG/M metagenome (GOLD analysis project Ga0213861, IMG submission 160110) | Coastal seawater microbial communities near Pivers Island, North Carolina, United States - PICO131 | ecosystem: Environmental > Aquatic > Marine > Coastal | place: USA: North Carolina... | reverse complement strand
CGTGGGCATGAGTAAAGACATTTGGAAACCTCAGCAAGAGTTTTTTAATCCATATTTCAAAGTGATTCAATACGATACCTATGGTCATGGGGGTAGTCCGTTGCCACCGGATAATGCACCCCTGAATTGTTATCTGGATCAACTTGTCGAACTGCTGGATCATTTGCATATTGAGCGCGCTCACCTTATGGGCCACTCCATGGGAGCATTAATCACCAATAATTTTGCCCTGCAATACCCAGAGCGTGTCGCACGTATAGTGCCAATTTGTGGGGTTTACGATCGAACCCCCGAGCACCGGGAACGTTCACTTCAAACGGCTCGAACGTTGAAACAACAGGGCGCTGCGGCAACACTGGATGGCACATTGAAGAGATGGTTTACCGACGCTGATTATGATGACCCACAACGTTGTGAGGCTATTGATTTCATTCGTTCATTTCTGGCATCGACAGATTCGATAGGTTACCCCCGTGCGTATGAGTATTTCGCTCAACATTCAGATGAGACCGCCGGGAAAATGCATAACCTCGCAGCCGAAGCCCTATTTATTACTGCTGAATTTGACCCCAATTCCACACCATTGATGACTGAGACTATGGCGAAGCACAGCCAACATGGTCGAGCATTGGTGATTGCAAACGAACGTCATATGCTGCCGACTATTGCTGCAGAGAAAATAAATTCTGATATTCTAAAATTCCTGCAAAACGGTCATCCGCAGAAAACTTGAGGCAATACGATGAGTAAGATAGACCCCCGCGAACTGCGTCGCAGCCTGGGCACATTCGCCACCGGTGTAACCATAATCACCACTATCGATGGAACAGGAGAGCCACGGGGCTTTACCGCAAATTCATTTACCTCCGTATCTCTCGATCCACCGTTGGTGCTGGTGTGTATTGCGAAAGAAGCCGGTAGTCTTGATACATTTGAAACTGCACAGAGTTACGCGGTCAATATTCTTTCTGAAAAACAACGTGACCTTTCCACACTGTTTGCAAGTCGTGGTGAGAATCGCTATGCCGATGTAAATTGGACTAAAAAGACCACCGGGAGCCCAATATTAAACGGCACGGCTGCCTGGTTGGATTGCACTATGGAGCAAACCATTGATGCCGGGGATCATATTATTTTAATGGGAAAAGTGGTCGCACATGAACACAACGCTGAGCCCATTCTTGGCTACTGTCGAGGCGCCTATGTATCTTTGGGGCTGGCTCAGCAGGCCATGGAAATCGCAGAGCAGGATTCACGTGTTCGTGTTGGTGGCATTATAGAAATCGATGGTCAACTACTCTTCAAACGGGTTGGCAATCAACTTCAACTACCGGGAGCATCACGAGTAGGCACTGTTGATGAACCCCGCTCACTCATAGGCGAGTTACACTCAAACGGTATCAATTTCAAACCGGACTCACTTTATTCAGTTTACGATGATGGTAGTACTCATGTCATTTACTATCGGGGTGAAGGCATCATACAAAGTTCCGCAATGGGTGACTACTGCCTGCAATCGATACAGAAGATTGATGTTACGTCTTTTAGTGATAAAGCCGTAGCGTCAATGCTCGGGCGCTACATCGAGGAATCCCATGCCGATGTTTTTGGCATTTATATTGGCAACCATAAGAACGGTGCAGTACATGCCAGCAAATAACCACTTAGCGGCACATATATAACGAGGACAAACCTGAACCCAGCCTGATATTTATTGAGTTCTGTATCTTTATAACGGTGCTGATTACTTTATCGCTACAATGTAATTAACCCATGCAGGATCGTTGGTACCGTAACGGGTTTTTCGATAAATACCGTTACCGCTTTCGCCATCCGCATCGGTTCCTTCCCAATAAATATCTACTCGGGAAAACCCGGATTCCAACAACATTTCTCTGAGTTCAGGTAGTGACCAGAATCGCCACTCATACGTGAAGGCTTTATTCAATTCTGTTCCATCAGGAAACCTGAAATGAATATGAAATTTGACATCATGGGTAACCGGTGAGAACCAGCTTTGATCCCAGATATAACTAAAACCTTCTTCCTCGAACTCTGTCTCTTCTTCTTGCTCAATGGCACTTTCGGCACCACCATGTGCATCAAGAACAAAGATACCGTCTTTTGCCAGATCGTCTAACACACCCGAAAAGTAGTAAATCATTTCTTCCCGGGTTTTAAAAATCCAATACGAGAAGTTTTGTGCGCAACGCACATCAGGCTTTTTATCACTGGGTTCACGAACATCTTTAAGATGCAGGGTCGCTCGCTCAGCCGCCTTACCGATCTCTTTAAAATGACGCGCTTTTCCCCACTCAACAGGTTCTGGGTCTATATCAAAGGCTTCGGCCGTATATTTCGGTGCTACTTTTACCCAACCCGCGGTCATCAATCCGGTACCACTAAAATCTTCCCGAAAATGTAATGCAGGCCGGCCGTTTTCTTTTTTATACACTCTTCGTAAAAAATGTAAATCCGCATCAGGCGACTGCACAGAACGTTGATAAAGCTCATACTTATCCGCATTTGCAGCCGTAAGTACCGTCAACTCAACAGCTGCCTTCTTGGTGCGTTTTTTAGACGTATTCTTTTTATCTTTCTTCGCCATGCAATTAGCCTGTAATTAATTTCGTGGTTTTTTATTCCGGCTTAAATCCAGCAACATCATCCAATTCACCGCCGAAGAGAAACTTCTCCATTTGACCCGCCAGGTATGCTCGATGGGCTTTATCCATCGGATTCAGACGATTCTCATTAATCAGCATAGTTTGGTGTGTCATCCATTTTGCCCACGCTTCTTTAGAAATATTCTCCATTACCTTTTTACCCAATTCTCCAGGCCAAGGGGAACGGTCGAGACCTTCGGCTTCTTTATCTAAGTATGCACAGTGCACCATTCTAGTCATTGAGTTTGTTCCTCATGTACGAGTTCTAGGGATTCTAACAATTTGCTGATCGGTGCCGGAAGACCGATCTCGCGTAGTTGTCGATAGGTATAAAAGTGTAACTCATCTGTCTCTGCAATCCGACCCTTACTCACGTTTTCAACGGAAACCAGCAACGGATTTATTTGTAAATCATAATGACTAAACTTATGCACAAAGGACTGTAATTCCCGACCGGTTGACGACACTACAAGACCCACCGTGTTGCACCAATTTTCCAGTTCCTTGCGATCCTCAAATTCTGGCACACACCAAAGCCCACCCCAAATGCCATGAGAAGGACGTTTCACCAATGCAATACGTTGGGTTTCATCTTGGGCAAGAATGAAGAATCGTGACCGAAACGGTCGTTGCTTCTTCGGTTTCGGCATTGGGTATAGGTTGGTAGTAGCTTCCCGATTTGCGCGACACATTGTTTGCACCGGACACGCCGGACATAGCGGACGACTGCGCACACACACCATGGCACCTAGATCCATAATTGCCTGGGTATAATCACCGGCCTGTTGTTGCGGTGTCAGTTGTTCCGCTCTTTGCCATAATAACTTCATGTTCTGACTTGAACCTGTATAGCCCTCAATACTAAATACGCGCGCCAAAACCCTTTTTACATTGCCGTCCAAAATGGCATGCCGTTGATCAAATGCCAGAGACAAAATCGCACCGGCAGTCGATGGACCTATGCCAGGCAACGCTGCAACATCTTCGATACACGTAGGGAAAACACCGCCATGCTGGTCAACAATTACACAGGCGGCTTTATGGAGATTTCGACCACGCGCGTAATAGCCAAGCCCTGCCCACAGACCCAGCACATCATCCTGGGGAGCAGACGCCACCGCCTGAACCGTAGGAAAGCGCTGCATGAAACGCTCAAAATACGGAATAACGGTAGCAACCTGGGTTTGCTGAAGCATTATTTCCGAAACCCAGATACGATATGGGTCTGAGTCCATCTTCCATGGTAATGTTTTACGACCGTGCTGGCCATACCACTGCAACAAACGGCTCGAAAAATGTTCAGAAATAGAATCGATCACAATATTTTATTTGTAATGAGGCGGATCAAATATCCAAAAATGAATAATACAAAGACATCAATTGGAATGACTATCGAATGACTAATGAATAGGTATAATGCAGTCTATGATTTGCATCAAGTATAGTCGATACATCGTTAGGGTTTTAGCACTATTCTTCCTAGCTAGCGGAGTGGTAACACCCGTGCTGGGTAATGAATGTACCAATGGTAATAGTGTAAATGTCGCCCATGGCATAGCCATGTATGGACAACCCAAGTATTCAGCAGATTTTACCCACTTCGACTATGCAAATCCCAACGCCCCTAAAGGCGGCACGATTACATTTGGTGCCCGAGGATCCTTCGATACCTTTAACGCGCATAATGCAAAGGGCAATATCGCTGTTACCCGTGTTACTGAATCACTGTACTTTACCGAGTCACTACTCACCAATAGTTATGACGAGCCATTTAGTCGCTATGGATTAATCGCCGAGAGTCTAGAGTGGCCAGACGATCGTTCATCGGTCACCTTTACCCTGCGAAACGAAGCTCGATGGCACGATGGCACGCCGATCACACCGGAAGATGTTGTCTGGTCATTTGAAACACTAATCAGCAAGGGAGCACCGCAATACCGTTTCGCTTATGCTGGGGTCGAAAAAGTTGAGAAAGTTGATTCCAATAAAGTTCGCTTTGAGTTTTCAGACGCAACAAACCGAGAATTACCTTTACTAGTTGGTGATATGCCCATACTTCCCAAACACTATTGGGAAACCCGGGATTTCGAGAAAACCACACTCGAACCGCCCCTTGGTAGCGGTCCCTACCGCATCAGTCGTTTCGAGGCCGGACGCTATATCGAACAGCAACGAGTTAACGATTATTGGGGGCAGCACCTACCGGTAAATGCAGGGCACTATAATTTTGATATTCTTCGCACCGAATTCTTTCGCGACGATACGGCAATGAGACTCGCTCTAAAATCGGGAGATTTGGATTTACGTATGGAAAATCAGGCTAAGGCCTGGGCTCTTAATTACGATACTCCAGCAATAGAAAAGCAATGGTTGAATAAAGAAACCATAAAACATGGTGTACCAACCGGTATGCAGGCATTCGTAATGAATCAACGAAGAGCTGTATTTGAAAATCCAAAAGTTCGTGAGGCTTTAGCCTACGCTTTTGATTTTGACTGGACGAATCGCAACCTGTTCTTTAGCCAATATACGCGTACTCGAAGCTACTTCTCAAATTCAGATTTAGCCGCAACCGGTTTACCTAAAGGACGCGAACTCGAAATTCTGGAAAATTATAGGGATCGCCTACCGAAACGGGTTTTTACTGAAGCCTATCATCCGCCAAAAACCGACGGCTCGGGTTGGCCTCGGGAAAATCTACGCGCGGCCTTTAGGCTTTTTGATGAAGCCGGGTGGAATGTGGTCGACAATAAAATGACCAATCGAGAAACCGGTAAAGCACTTGAATTTGAAATTCTGCTGGTGTCACCCGATTTTGAACGTATCGTATTGCCGATGACTCGAAATTTGAATCGCTTGGGAATAACAGTGCGCACACGCGTCGTCGATTCCAGTCAGTATGTCAATCGACTTCGCAGCTTCGACTACGATATGTTTGTTTTTGTATGGGGGCAGACAGAGTCTCCCGGCAACGAACAACAATTGTTCTGGAGCACTGAAGCCGCCGACGAAACCAGCAGTCGAAACTTTGCGGGAATTAAAGATCCTGTAGTTGACGAGCTCATTGAAAAAGTAATCAAAGCCTGTGACCGCGAACAATTAGTAGCGTCAACTAAAGCTCTGGATCGTGTTTTACAATGGGGCTTTCATGTTATTCCCAACTGGCATTTACAAGCTGATCGTGTACTCCATTGGAACAAATTCTCCCGCCCAACAGTACCCGTAAAAGAAGGGCTGCTTACACAACTATGGTGGTACGACAGCGATAAAGCCGACGCACTGAAAATTGCGATGTCTGAAAATACTGGAAAAACATCAAGCGATAGTGATAGCCGGCAAACGCCCGGCTGGGGCACTACCATCGTAGCAATACTACTATCACTTTTAGCGCTGTGGTGGATTCTACGCCGACTACTAGTCAGGAGAACAAACTCATGAGCGCCTATATACTGCGACGAATTTTGCTGATGATACCCACCCTATTTGTGATTATGGTTATCAACTTCACTATTGTGCACATCGCACCGGGCGGACCGGTCGAGCAAATAATTGCCGAATTAACCGGTACTGACGCCGATATAACCGGCAGAGTGAATCGTGGTTCCAGTGGCGAAACCATAGGCAACAGCACCGCAAGTGCCGTATCTCAAAGTCAGTATCGTGGTGCCCAGGGATTGGATCCCGAGTTCATTGCAGAACTTGAAGCACGTTTTGGTTTTGATAAGCCGCTGCCCGAACGCTTTTTCGAAATGATGTCAAATTACGCCGTATTTGATTTTGGCACCAGTTTCTTTAAGGACCAGACGGTTATCGATTTAGTGTTAGAAAAAATGCCTGTATCCATAACTCTTGGCGTATGGACAACACTCATCGTTTATCTCGTTTCCATTCCACTAGGGATCGCCAAGGCAACTCGTGACGGCAGTCACTTTGACAGTGTTACCAGTATTATTATTGTTGTAAGTTCGGCAATACCTGGTTTTCTTTTTGCAGTGTTCTTACTGGTAATATTTGCAGGGGGAAGTTACCTCGACTGGTTTCCATTGCGTGGTCTGGTTTCGGAGAACTTCGATCAATTATCCGGGTTCGATAAAATAAAAGATTATTTATGGCACATTACACTGCCGATAATTGCGATGGCAGTAAGCGGTTTCGCAACACTAACCATGCTTACTAAAAATTCGTTCCTCGACCAAATTAGCCAGCAATATGTTCTCACCGCTCGCGCCAAAGGTCTTGATGAACGCCAAGTTATGTATGGACATGTATTTCGAAATGCCATGTTAATTGTTGTTGCCGGCTTTCCCGCAACCTTCATCGGCATGTTATTTACCGGCTCCTTGTTAATAGAAATTATCTTTTCTCTGGATGGTCTGGGTTTACTAGGTTTCGAGGCAGCCTTTAATCGCGACTATCCGGTAGTTTTTGGAACATTATATTTTTTCTCTTTACTCGGGCTAGTCCTCTCGCTGTTAGGCGATGTTTTATACACGGTAATTGATCCACGAATCGACTTCGAGGCAAGGGATTCATGATTAACTTGTTATCCCGCAAATTTTCTACCACGCCTTTAATGCAAAGGCATATTGCGCAGTTTAAAACTAACCGCCGCGGAGTATGGTCGTTACGTATATTTATCGTGTTATTTACCATCACATTATTTGCCGAAATAGTCGCCAACGATCGTCCGATAGTAGTGATATTTGACGGGGGTATTTATTCTCCAATTTTTAGAACCTATGCGGAAACCGAATTCGGTGGTGAGTTCCCTACGGAAGCCGACTACCGCGACCCCTACGTTGCAACGCTAATAAACAATAATGGTTGGATGGTGTGGCCCCCCATTCCCTTTAATCACCAGACTGTCGCGTGGGATTTACCGGTACCTGCGCCATCACCACCAGACGGCAATCATCTGTTAGGCACTGATGATCAAGCCCGCGATGTACTCGCCCGATTGATCTACGGTTTTCGAATCTCAGTATTGTTTGGTATTACACTCACAGTGTTTAGTGCAATTATTGGCGTCAGTGCGGGAGCCGTGCAGGGCTATTTTGGTGGTTGGCCAGATCTAATCATGCAGCGGCTTATTGAGGTATGGGCAGGATTACCTATACTGTTCATTCTTATCATTCTTGCCAGTGTCGTTGAGCCTAACTTCTGGTGGTTATTGGGAGTGATGCTGTTGTTCTCCTGGATGGGCTTTGTTGGTGTAGTTCGCGCCGAATTTTTACGTGCGCGAAATTTAGAGTATGTTCGTGCCGCAAAAGCCCTTGGAGTATCCAATTCTAAGATCATGTTCCGTCATGTACTGCCAAACGCCATGGTTGCAACCCTTACATTTCTTCCGTTCACACTGGCTGCCTCGGTAACGGCACTTACCTCACTTGATTTTTTGGGTATAGGTTTACCACCGGGTTCTGCTTCGCTTGGAGAATTACTTGCACAAGGCAAATCCAACCTACAGGCACCATGGCTCGGCTTAACTGGATTCTTTGTAATCGGCACAATGCTTAGTTTGTTAATATTTATTGGCGAAGCCGTTCGAGACGCATTTGATCCAAGGAAAAACCGGCTATAGCAATGGACAGCATTTTAACGATAAACAACTTGAGTACCGAATTCGCAACAGAGCAGGGTTCTGCCTATGCTGTGAGAAACGTCGATATTTCCCTAAGCTCCGGCGAGACCATAGCCTTGGTAGGGGAATCTGGCTCCGGAAAATCAGTAATTGCCCTATCCATTCTTCAGTTACTTCCGTACCCCCAAGCCAGTCATCCAACGGGCAGCATTCGTTTTCATAACGACGAATTGATAAATGCAAGCCCGGAAGTATTAAAGCGCGTGCGAGGAGATCAGATCGGCATCATCTTTCAAGAGCCGATGACATCCCTTAATCCACTGCATATAGTTGAAAAACAGATCAGTGAAACACTAACCCTGCACAAAGGTCTAAACCCGGCACAGGCACGTGCACGGTGCCTTGAACTTTTACAGCAAGTACGCATTCGTGATCCTGAAAGCAAACTGAAAAGTTATCCCCATCAACTATCAGGTGGGCAACGCCAACGTGTCATGATTGCCATGGCGCTTGCCAACGAGCCTGAAATACTCATTGCCGATGAACCGACAACGGCGCTCGATGTAACCACACAAGCACAAATACTTACTCTACTCGGCGATCTTAAACGTGAACGCAATATGTCGCTAATTCTCATCACGCATGATTTAAGCATTGTCGAGAAAGTGGCTGATCGTGTTTATGTAATGCATGAAGGTAGGCTCGTTGAACACAATACAGCAGAACAAGTATTTTCCAACCCCGAGCAACCGTATACGAAATCATTGCTCGGTGCCACCCTGCCGGTTCGAAGCCACGATCATGTCAACCAAAAACCGGTTATTCTTGAAGCCAAAAGCTGTGGCGTCTGGTTTCCGATTAAGCGGGGTTTGCTAAAACGTGTACAAGGCTATGTAAAAGCCGCTAACGACATAAGCTTTACACTCCAGCAAGGACAAACCATTGGTGTAGTGGGTGAAAGTGGTTCAGGAAAAACCAGTCTAGCTCTAGCGCTTCTCGGCTTGCAAAAAGCTCGAGGTGAAATTCGTTTTAAAGGCCAACTTCTTGGCAACCTTTCAAACTCGGAAATGAAAAGTATTCGACGCCAACTACAGGTGGTCTTTCAGGATCCCTACGGTGCATTAAGCCCGCGGTTTTCAATACAACAGATTATTGAAGAAGGTCTAATTGCTCATAACCTTGGCAACCAACAAGAACGCGAAGCCATGGTGATCGATATACTTGAAAAAGTCGGGTTGGAACCGAATAGTCGCAACCGTTACCCTCATGAGTTCTCCGGTGGACAACGTCAACGAATCGCTATCGCCCGCGCCATGATTTTAAAACCCGAATTGGTTATTCTAGACGAGCCCACTTCTGCACTGGACCGTTCGGTGCAGGTTACCATTATCGATCTACTCCTAAAACTTCAGCAAGATAACAACCTCGCTTACATTTTTATTAGTCACGACCTTCGTGTTGTTCGCGCCCTTAGTGACTACCTGATTGTGCTGCGAAATGGCAATGTTGTTGAACAAGGTGAGGCAAACACCCTTTTCGAATCACCAGAAGAACCCTACACACGCGCGCTAATGTCTGCAGCATTTGAGCTGCTGTTGGAAGATGAATCACTTGTAGAGCAATAATTTGTATACTGTCATCAAACATAACGACTATCACCTATGCAGACACCATGAATACCACCCAACTTTTGCAACGCCTGATCGAATACCCAACCGTGAGTCGAGACAGTAATCTGGATCTAATCCACTTTGTCGCTAACTATCTTGAAGATCACGGCTGTCAGCCTTTGCTAGTGCACAATGACGACAAAACAAAAGCAAACCTGTATGCAACTATTGGTCCACTGGATATCCCCGGTGTCATGTTGTCAGGCCATAGCGATGTTGTACCAACCGACGGGCAAGCGTGGAGTCGTGATCCTTTTAAAGCCGATATTATAGATGGAAGAATGTATGGGCGTGGCACGACCGACATGAAGGGTTTCATCGCCTCCACCCTCGCACTTGTACCTCTAGCGGTGGAAAGAAAATTACATAAGCCATTAAATCTTGCCTTTTCCTACGATGAAGAAATTGGCTGTGTTGGTGTACGTGGCCTCATAGATCAAATGCAAGACTTCGAGATTAAGCCTGAACTCTGTATAGTCGGTGAACCCACCGGAATGCTACCGTGCATCGCCCATAAAGGGAAGACCGCTGCACACTGTCATTGCACCGGCAGCGCGGCACATTCGGCACTAACGGATCGTGGTTTAAATGCGATCTATCTCGCCACTGATATGATCAACGAGATTCGGACTCTGCAAAATGAAATCATTTTGCACCGACAACATGATAAAGACTTTGAGGTTCCGTATACCACACTCCACGTGGGCACTATTCAAGGGGGAACTGTGCTTAATATTGTGCCTGATCATTGCACATTCACGTTTGAAATTCGTAATCTAAGAAGCGACGAACCGGATGAACTTATCGAGCAACTTAACCATACCGCTCAAGGAATAGCCGGAAAATATAAAGACCAATTTGCAGACGCCGGCATAGCTATTGATGTCTACAACCAGTATCCGGCTCTAGACATCGCCGCTGATACAAACGCAGTTCGGTATGTAAAATCCCTGTCACAGCAAACACAACACGGCAAGATAGCCTTTGGTACTGAAGGCGGTTTATTTCAGAAGCGATTGGATATTCCCAGTATCGTTTGTGGTCCGGGTTCTATGGACCAAGGTCATAAACCGGATGAATTTATCGAGCAACAGCAACTTGCTCAGTGCGATGATATGTTGATACGGCTACTTGACGACATCAGCCAGTAAACACATTACAGACAGCGTGTCGCACGAAAAAGGAACCTAACAGATTTACATTTTTATCCCACGTATGGACCACTAACTCGACAATGACCTACACCACAATACAATTCGAAGTTGAAAATGGTGTCGCTATACTCAGACTGGATCGACCAGAGCGACTGAATAGCTTTACGCTAACGATGCATGCCGAAGTTCGCGAAGCATTGAAACGGGTTAAGACCGATGAAAACATACGCTGCTTGTTACTTACCGGAAACGGACGGGGCTTTTGCGCAGGCCAGGATCTAGCTGATCGAAAAGCGAACGCGGATAGTTCCCCAGCAGATTTATCTCACTCGTTGGATACACAATATAATCCTCTCGTTCGCTCGCTCACCGAATTATCAAAACCCGTTATCTGCGCGGTTAACGGTGTTGCAGCCGGCGCCGGAGCGAATCTTGCCCTTGTATGCGATATTGTATTTGCTGCTCGATCGGCCAGTTTTATCCAGAGTTTTTGCAAATTGGGACTTATCCCCGACAGTGGCGGAACCTGGAGCCTGCCGCGCCTGGTAGGCCGAGCTCGCGCCATGGGCATAGCTATGCTCGGCGATCGAATCACGGCAGAGCAAGCAGAATACTGGGGGTTAATCTGGAAATGTGTCGACGACGATCTGCTGATGACAGAAACAATAAAGCTGGCAGAACATCTTGCCACTCAGCCAACTCAAGGCCTCGGTGCAATTAAACATGCTATCAACACAGGCATGAGCTCTGATCTCGACACCCAACTAAACCATGAAGCAATCACTCAGGGAGTACTTGGTAAAAGCCAGGACTATCGCGAAGGTGTTGCTGCGTTCATGGAGAAACGCAAGCCAGTATTTTCCGGAAAATAATTATGACAGTTACCGAAAGTAAACAAACAGCCAATGATCTAGCCCGAAAATGTGCTGAGGAGATGCTAAAAAATGACCCCTGCTCCACAGCATTGGGCATGCAATTGACTGATATAGGCGAAGGATACGCACAGATGCAAATGTGTATACGTAAGGATATGCTTAATGGGCACGGTATTTCTCATGGCGGACTGATATTTACACTGGCCGATAGTTGCTTCGCATGCGCCTGCAATTCGCGCAATCAATCTACGGTTGCACAAAGCTGTATGATCGACTTTATTCGCCCCAGCTATCGAGACGACGTGCTTACAGCTAATGCTAAGGAAACCAGTCTGGCTGGAAAAAACGGAATTTATGATATCGTTGTGACCAACCAAAACGGAGAAGCTATTGCCCACTTTCGCGGTAAGTCTCGGGCTATACGCGGCACAATAATCAATAACTAAACCTACTCTAGAATTCTGCTGGAGCCATACCATGTCCCCTAAAAAAAACAGCTCTCTCGACCCCATTGAAACAGCCAGTATTGACGAACTACGTGCACTGCAACTGGAACGAATGCGCTGGAGCTTGACCCATGCCTATACAAACGTCGACCATTATCGTCAGTCATTTAATAAGGCCGGTGTTCATCCAACCGATCTGCACACGCTGGAAGACCTCGCCCGTTTCCCGTTTACCGTAAAAACCGACCTGCGTGAATATTATCCGTTTGGCATGCTCGCCGTTCCGAGAGAACAACTGGTACGTATCCACGCGTCGAGCGGCACAACGGGCAAACCAATCGTGGTCGGCTATACACAACACGATATAGACATATGGTCGGAAGTTATGGCGCGCTCTATACGCGCTGCAGGAGGTAACCCAGGCGATCTATGTCACATATCCTATGGCTACGGCTTGTTCACCGGCGGTCTCGGCGCTCACTATGGCGCAGAACGCTTGGGCTGCACCGTCATTCCAATGTCGGGTGGTCAAACCGAAAAACAGGTACAACTGATCGCGGATTTCAAGCCCAGAATCATCATGGTAACCCCGTCTTATTGTTTAAATATTGCTGATGAAATGGATCGTCAGGGCATTGACAGTGCCAACTGTTCACTCGAAATTGGTATATTTGGCGCTGAACCATGGACTAACGAGATGCGCGCAACCATAGAGCAACGGCTTGGCATCGATGCCGTGGATATATATGGTTTATCTGAAGTAATTGGACCGGGCGTTGCCCAAGAATGTGTTGAAACGAAAGACGGCCCTACTATATGGGAAGATCATTTTTATCCAGAGGTAATTGACCCCGAAACCGGTAAAGTACTTCCTGATGGTGAAGACGGTGAACTGGTCTTCACATCACTCACTAAGCAGGCATTTCCAATCGTTCGATATCGTACCCGAGACCTCACTCGCCTGTTACCGGGTACTGCACGCAACATGCGAAGATTCAATAAAATTACCGGTCGTAGCGACGACATGATGATTATAAGAGGGGTAAACGTATTCCCCACTCAGATCGAAGAACTCATTCTGCAAACCAAAGGATTGGCACCTCACTATCAAATTGAAAGAGTGAAAGATGGAAACATGGAAGGCATTGTTGTTCATGCCGAGTTAGCCGAAGGTGCTGAAAATAGCGTTGCACAACAACTCGGTAAGCAATTAACTCACAGCATTAAGTCCTATATCGGGATTAGCAGTCGGGTAAAGGTTTCGAATCAGGGAGTAATCCCACGGTCTCAGGGTAAGGCCCAACGTATTATCGATAGTCGCTAAAACTGATTGGATCTCATGGGGGTAATCTTCGAACATAGTAAATTTAACATCATGACAGCACCAACACCGGCATATACAAACACCAACGGCATAATGTAATTAATAAATCTGTGATCGTGATTTGCAAATGAAATGCCAATCACAGCAGTCTGGGCACCTATAATAATCAACGGCAGATAAAAACCAATACGTCGATTAGCGTTACCTTTAAATAACCCCACTAACGCCAGTATATACAACATGGGAATAACGGACCCCAGAAATATTTGGTGTTTAAACGAATAGTTTTGCCGGTACCATGACCATGAGGCAAATAGTCGCTTACTAACCAAAACTGACGACTCAAGCGGGTAAGTGAGCACATAACGGGAAACGTCTAGCAGTGTGCTCCCTGACGCATTCGCCAGTTTAGGCATCGGTATGGATTCGACACCGTAAATCACGTTGCCGTTTTCGAATTGACTAAGCAAGCTCTCTTGAGAGTAAGCGCCGAGTAAA
>Ga0213861_10002953_pt1 | contig 14245 bp, 10 predicted proteins | sample PICome_4_FD_160110 | JGI IMG/M metagenome (GOLD analysis project Ga0213861, IMG submission 160110) | Coastal seawater microbial communities near Pivers Island, North Carolina, United States - PICO131 | ecosystem: Environmental > Aquatic > Marine > Coastal | place: USA: North Carolina... | reverse complement strand
TAAATCTTAATGATGAACTGCTCAAGTACGACGCACAAGGTCGGCAGCAGTTCCTTTATTTTGATCGAACGTTAGGCGAAATCTCGTACATCGATGCTACCAATCCTTTCCAAGTCATGGTTTTTTTTGAGGACTTTCAGACGATTGTTTGGCTGGATAGGACACTCAATCCGATGTCTTCAATCAATTTGTCAGACTTTGGTTTTTTTCAGGTGAATACTATTGGAGTGGCTTCAGATAATCGTATTTGGCTATACGACAATACGACATTTCAAATCAAAAAAATCGATGTTCAAGGTCAGGTCATTACCGAAAGTCTGGAGTTAAATAACCTTGCTGATAATTTGAATCCTAACTTTATATTAGAGAAAAACAACCGTGTTTATCTTAATAATCCACAGACGGGTATTTTCGTATTTGATAATTTTGGGCAGTTTATAGAGACGATTCCTATTACAGGGTTAACTGTCTTTCAAGTTTTAGAGAATCAACTTTGGTACTACAAAGTGACAGAATTTTATAGCTATCATTTTCAAACTCTACAAACACAAGCAGTAGATTTACCTTTTCAGGCTGCTAAGACAGACAAGATTTTCAAGCAAAAAAATAATTGGTATTGGATAAAAAAAGAAGCAGTTGTAATATTGAAAAAATAGAAAGTTCAAGAGGTACTTTCGTTTTTTATTACAACTGCTTCACACGTTAGTCAATTTATGTTACGGAACTTTTAATGCCGCAAGGCGTGCTTTAACCTTTTCGATAACCGTTTTTTGTTTTTCTATTTCAGTGTTTTTAGCGGCTTGATCCAGTACATTTTGTTTAATATCTGCCTCTGCCTGTGCAATTTTTGCCTTCCATTCTATAATGTCTTCCTCTAAGTCCTCTTTGTCCTTTACGAGTTTTTCTTGTGCCTCTTGTAGTTCTTCTAATGCTTCTTCTTCAGCTTGTATTTCCTCTTCAACCAATAATATTTTTAGATGTAGTTCAAAATCATTCAATATTTTTTCGGCAAAAGCATATGGCTGAGGATGCTCGGTTGAGGAAAGGTAAGTCCCGCCCAAATCAAACCAAACGGTAATTTTACTACCGCTAAATTTGGTATAAATATCAATCGTATTATCACTCATTTCCTTGATTTCAGCGTCGTCGGTAAAGTATTCGTCTGTTTTTCGATCTCGCTTTGTTTTGCCGTACTTTTTCAAAAACTTATCCCATTCTTTAGGTGCAATCTCAGCACTGCCTTCTGGTAAAATCATCGCCAAGCTATTATAAGTACCAGCACTCATATAGCTTTTGCCTTCTGTTATTTGACCATAACTGAAGGTGACAGACAATATTAATATCAACGGTAGTAGTGTAAATTTTTTCATCTTTCTTATTTTATAGAATTAAAAAATATCTCGGAAATATTCTTGTCAAAAGGAGTAACTTGCTTGTAATGACTTCCTTCGATAGAACAATACATGTTACACAAATCGTTACGGTAAATTACGATTATTTTTAATTTTATTTTTAATGGGTTCTTCTTACAATATATATGATTCACCTAAAGAAGGAACGCTACAAAAGGTAAAATAACAATAAACATCAAGGGACGGAATAATATATATTTTATGCCTAAGTCTCTTCGAGTCATTCTCATAAAGTCCTCATGTATTTTATGATTAGTTATTAAATATTATGGATTTGGTACATTATATTTCCTACAGGAAAACTCCTTTCACACACAAAACACAAATTATGAAACTCAAACTTTACATATTGTTATTAACAATAGCAGGTTTTTCGGCACCGCTTTTTGGGCAAGTGACAGTAGAAGGTCAGGTGATGGACGCAGCGACTAATGAGCCGATGATAGGCGTGACTGTTCGAACATCTGAAGGCACAGGAGCGGTGACGAATTATGACGGTCAATATACTGTTGAAGCCGATGTATCGAGCACTATTACTTTTACATACATAGGTTACAAAACGGTGGTAGAGGAAGTCTATGCTGAAGAGGAAGGCAATACGATTATCAATGTCAAGATGGAAGTAGCGTCCTCAATTTTGGATGCAGTCACGGTGACGACGAGCCGATACGAGAAAAATATTCTGAAAGAGGCGGTTTCAATTGATATTATTGATCCTGCTTTTTTGGCGAATAATCAGATTACTCGTCTCGACCAAATGATAAGTAAGGTGCCTGGGGTACAGATTATTGATGGTCAGGCGAGTGTACGAGGGAGTGGCTTTTCGTTTGGGGCGGGAAGCCGAGTAAGTGTAATTGTTGATGGTTTGCCGTTGTTAGCACCTGAAGGGTCGACAATTCCGTGGAATTATATTCCGATAGAGAATATTGCACAAATCGAGGTATTAAAAGGAGCAACTTCTGTCCTATATGGTACATCTGCCATGAATGGAATCATCAATGTGCAAACAGCTTACCCGACAGGGGAACCGTCCACAACTTGGCAAACGTACGCAGGCGTTTATGCTAACCCAGAGAAAGAGTATCAAGTTTGGTGGCAAGACAAACCACAGCCGCATAACTACGGAACGTACATTTCTCATCGCAGAAAGATTGGGAAAAAGTTTGATTTGGTTCTTGGCGCTCATTCTCACAAAGAATTATCGTATTTGCAAGGGGCAAATGAGGAACGAAACCGCTTTAATTTCAATACACGTTACCGAATTACGGATAACCTATCCGTGGGTGTGAATGGCAATATCATGGAGTACTCGCAGGGCTTTTGGTCGTTTTGGCAGGATGGTGACACTGCTGCCTTACTGCCGACTGCACCGATAGGTATGGATAGTTATTTCTCTCGAAATTTTGACCCTTACCTCACTTATTTTGACCCTTTTGGCAATCAGCATTCTATCAAAACAAGGTTCTATGATGTGACTTTCCTACGCAGTAGAAATGTGCCGAATACGGTTGCTTCGGTTAATCATTTTGAATATCAATTCAATCGTCGATTTAAAAATAACATCAGTTTGTCGGGCGGGGTGAGCCGTCAAGTGTTTGATATTCAAAGTCCGCTTTTTGGTCTTGACACGATTACAAGGGCACCTGGGCAATTCGGTGGATACATTAATAGTATTTACGCACAAGCGGAACGGACACTGCTTGATGATAGGCTGACGGTTACGGTGGGTTCTCGTTGGGAGACCTATGCTTTTGAAGATAATGAACAGGTCGGTTTCCCTGTGATGCGGGTGGCGAGTTCGTTTGCGATTACGCCAAAGGATATTATAAGGACGAACTTTGGGCAAGGTTATCGGTTGCCGAGTTTGCTGGAGCAGTTTGTGAATTACAATAGTGGTGTTCAGAATTTTCCAAATCCAGAGTTGCGACCTGAAATTGGCGGAAGCTATGAACTTGGTTATAAAAGGGCATTTGATAAAAAAGGTATTCAGGGCTATCTCGATGCGGTGATTTTCTTCAATGACTACACGGATTTGATTGAACCTGTTTTTGGATTTTATAATGAAGATACGACGGGGCAGACGATTCAAGACATTAATAACTATGGCTTTAAGAATCTAAATATCACGGAAGCGAGAATTTTAGGTTTGGAATTAGGTGGTCAGCTGAATGGCCAGATAGGGGATGTGAATTATCGCCTTTGGTCGGGCTATACCTATACTTTTCCTGCAAACTTGGCGACAGATACCACGAATTTGAGAGATGGTGGCTTCTTCTTGAAGTCTGCGGTCAATTCTATTTTCTCATTAGACTCGTCTTTGCAGGAAGGGATTTTGAACTATCGGAATTTGCACAATTATAGATTTGATTTAGAATTGACTTACAAGTCGCTGACGGTTGGTTTGGCGGCAAATTATCAAAGCCGAATGATTAATGTGGATGATTTGCTGGTGGGTGAAGGCTACTTCGGGGAGTTGATGGAGTTTTTTAATGGTGGAAACGATGTCTTCCCTGGGGTGAAAGATTATCGAGCGACGCATACGACTGGCGACTGGGTTTTTGATATTCGATTCAATTATGAAATTACAGACAAGGTGCGACTCAATTTTGTGGTTAATAATGTATTCAATCGTGAATATTCGCTTCGTGTCGGTCGAATTAGTCCTCCAAGGTTGATGTCCTTGAAAATGGAAGTCGGGATTTAGTATTCTTTGATGAATCATTAGATAAGAGGCGGTATCAAAAGGTAAAGACAGCGTAGTCGTTTGGCTTTTTGATACCGCCTTTTTGTATGCTAATGTGTTAAGAGAAAAAGGACTTGTGTTAAGAGAAAAATTAGATGTGTTAAAGAAATTGGACTTGTGTTATTGAAAAAGGGACTTTTCAAACAGAAAGCTACATTTTATCAATAGAGCATTAATAATCTCAAGGGCAGCTGAACATTTTCAATTTTCAATTCGATAATTTTCAATTCCTCACAGGCTATCATTTGGCGAAAGCCAATTTTTTATAGGAAAGGGTATTTCGAGTCTAAAGTTTGTTTCGTCTTAAAGTAGGTAGGGGCTTTTGCTTGGTGCGTTGTAAATTGGACCGATTAGCGGATACTGATTTTAATATTATCATAAAATGAATACCAATTATTAATTTGTAACTTTGATTTATTGTCAATTATCATAAAATTCCATTTAGAATACCGACAGAAAAAATTTCAAATTACCATGAAGAACATAGCTTTTACGTTATTAATGATGTGTCTAACTTTTACCATCAATGCACAAGTGAGGGTGAAAGGAACATTAATCAATGATAACCCTGCCGTAAAGGAAATACACTTTTTAGTACATGATGGCATTGCACTTACAACAATTTTGACGGACAAGTTTCAGGATAAGACATTAGACTTTGATATATCAAAGCATGTAGATTTGTCCTTCACAAAGGTCTTGACAAATATTTATCAACAAAAAGAGAATAGGGTAACTTTTGAGTTTGAGCTGGAGGAACTCGAAACAGGCTTTTATTTTATTGGAACCGACCCGAACAATGTAAAGTCCTTGATTTTGGGGCCGGAGAAGGTAGTGACAATCACAGGAAACTTATCAAATTTAAATGGAGCGATGGTAACCTCTCCGATTAATGCCGAGTTTGTCAATATTTATCGTCAAATTCAAGGATTAGAAGGTCGATTTAATCAACAGGCAAACGCTATTCGAGCAGCAAGAGGCAACGCTGCATTGATAAAAGCAGCGGAGGAAGAAATGGCAAAAATTGATGCCGACCGCAAGCAATTATTGACAGAGACGACGATTAAAAATGCTTTTTTGGGGAATTTCGTTGGGCTGAATACCTACTATAGCTACCAGAACAACAAGAAAAACTACAACAATGAGATTGAGTATTTCGGAAACGAATACTTTGGCAATATTAACTTGGCAGACCCTCATTTCAATAGGATTCCGTTTTTGTACGATAAGGTACGTCAATATACGCAGGCACTAACTACTGTTGGACAGCCGAATCAAGTGCAGCAAGCTTTTTCTGACCGTTTATTGTCGCAAGTGCCGAGAGGTACGAGAGCACATAAGGCGGTTTTAGCTGGAGTAATGAATGGCTATATTCAGGGGAAGAACACCGTGCTTTTTGCAAAATATGTGGAGGAATACCTGAACTTATATGGCAATCAAAACCCTAATATCGCACAGACCTTGACGCAGCAATTGTCGCAAGTCAAGGCGGAGGTCGAACATGCACAGCGTACGGCAATTGGTAGCGTTGCACCAGATTTCTCGCAGAATCAAGTCGATGGAACACCGATGAACCTGAGCGATTTGCGTGGTAAGGTCGTATTGGTCGATTTCTGGGCGAGCTGGTGCGGGCCTTGTCGTCGTGCAAACCCAGAGGTGGTTGCTTTATATAACAAATACAAAGCGGACAATTTTGAGATATTGGGTGTAAGCCTTGATAGAAACAGAGGGGCTTGGGAGAAAGCAATTGAAACGGATCAATTGACTTGGTATCATGTTTCGGATTTGAAAGGGTGGCAAAATGCCGTGGCGAAATTGTATGGCGTTCGTTCTGTTCCGCAGACGTTTTTGCTGGATGCTAATGGTAAAATTATCGCTCACAATTTGAAGGGACCTGCGTTGGAAGCTGCGATTAGGAAGGCGTTGGGTAAGTAGCAGATAAGTAATTCATTGTGAAATCACCGTGTCAGTTTTGAGGAACTGACACGGTTTTTTATGCAGGTATTATTCGCTTTGTGTCATTCGAATTTCTTCAAAGCAACCTGTCGATTTGTTTTTTCGCACATTATCCCAGTGATAGTATCGGCCGTTCATAGCGATAAAGACACCGTTCGGCAGTGTTTGTGCAAAAGCGACGGCACTTCCCAGATTAAAAAAGCCATCAGAAGAGCCGAGTTTGTAAGGTCGCATTGCTCCTGTCATTACAATAGTTTTGTCTAAGTTGGCGGAGGCCAGCACCCTTGCCGTTTCTACCATTGTATCGGTTCCGTGTGTAATAATCAAATCGTGATGCGGGGATTTTTTGCAAGAATCTACAATAAACTGACGCTGCTCGGCAGTCATATCCAGACTGTCGGTCATCATCAAAACTTGAATATCAATATCCAGAGTCGAACGCCCTCGCTTGAACATTTCGGGGACGTGCGTTTGTTGAAAACCCAAATTTCCGTTGATAAGATTGTAATCTTTATCGAATGTTCCTCCTGTTACAAAAACTCCTATTTTTCCCATTTTACTACTAATTAATTGAGTCGGTTTTCCTTGTATTGTTATGAATATATGTTTCTAAATTATGCTGTGATGCAGTTATTGAAACCAGATTTTTGCTTTTCTATGAATATAGGGAATCGCAATACCGATGCTTGTCCCTACGACATACCCTACCAAAATATCCGTCGGATAATGATGACCAGATTGATAGCGTAGGAAGCCGATTGCAGTCGGAATAATAACGGCAGCGACCCAAATATAGGGCTTGAGTTTAGAGTTTGGGTGATAGTCTGAAAATAGACTTGCTCCTGTAAAACTCATTGCTGCAGCGTACGCAGTGCTACCAGACATCATCGAAAAACGGTGCATCTTATCCATCAATAATTCCTCGGGAACGACAATATTTGTATTATAAAGAAAAGGTCGAGGTCGTAAGACTTGTGATTTTGTCAACTGTACGGCAAAGTCTGTCAAGGCGAAGGTCTCGGCACTCAAAAGAATGATTGTACCCCAGTCTTTTCGGTGAATAGAGGGAGAGAAAAATAATAGACCTGGCGTCATCATTGCAGCGTAAGTACCGAGATTGCTGATTTTGTCGGCACGGGGCGACCATTTTGAATGAGCGGATAAGTCGATAGTTGGAATGGTTGCAGTGGTTAATTGACTGATTTCTATTCCAGATAGCGGTTTGATTTGTCGCTGTAGCCATCGTGTAGATAATGAGCCGACACTTGCAGCACTGATTGTCGGAATATCAAGTGCTGTGTGTATTTTATAAGGCGACGTTTCTGATTGTGCTGTTGCAACCAAAGTACTAAAAACTACGAAGCTCGAAATGATGAATAAAATTAGTCTGCTTTTCATAATTTAAAAATAGTAAAAAAGATGAAGAACTATATGATTTTTAGAAATCAGTAAGACCGTCATTTTTTGGAAATTTATTAATTAATTGTAGAATAATTTTATGATTGATAATTTATTTATGGAATAGTGAATATTTATTTTAAAAATCATAATGATAATTTCATAAAATGGAAATATTTATTATTTCTTAAATAATGATTGTTTCTTTGGAATATAGAACTAAGAAGTCCAAATGCTGTTAGTTTCAGAGATAAGATTTTAACAAATACAACATTAAAAAACGACTTGAAATCGCTGTTTTGAAGCATAAAAAGTAGAGAAACCTTCCTTTTTTCTCTTGCTTTAATGAGAGAATGCGAGGTCATTTCAAATACGGAAACCAAACCATGGAAATTTACAATAAGCCTTTTGCTGAAATCGACCAGCTTTCTGGATTCGATAAAGCATACGCTGCCGCAGATGCTGCCTTACGACCTTTCTACAAATACGATGTTAATCTTGATAGTTTTCAAGCGGTGATTGATGCTAAAAAAGCAAGTCCGATAGACCGACAAACGCTGGTTGAGGTTCTTCGTGAGCAATATGCGGATATTGAAACGAGTGCAAAAGTTCTGGAGAATATCGAGTCATTACTGCACGAAGACTCGTTTACTGTTATCACGGCACATCAGCCTTCTTTGTTTACGGGGCCGCTGTACTTTATTTATAAGACAATTACCGCTATCAATTTGGCGGAAAGCCTGAACAAGCAATATCCGAATCAGCATATTGTGCCGATATTTTTGATAGGTGGCGAGGATCATGACTTTGAGGAGATTAATCATTTGCACTTGTTCAATAAGACGATTACTTGGGAGAATGAGGAACAAGGGGCGACAGGTATGATGCAGACGGCAACGCTACAGCCTATTTTGACGGAAGTCAAAGAGGTGTTGGGGACTTCTGACAATGCTCAAAAAATCTATTCGATATTAGAACAATGCTTTACGCAACATGCGACCTATGGCAAGGCGATGTTTGCATTGGTGAATGAGTTGTTTAAGGAATTTGGCTTGGTGGTGATTGCTCCGAATCATGCGAAGTTGAAGCGGTTGTTCCTACCGATTATCAAAGAGGAATTACTACATCAAGTGTCGAAGCCGTTGGTAGAACAAGAGATTGCGAAGAAAGAAGCAGCAGGGTTTAGCGGTCAGGCTTTCGTTCGGGATATTAATTTATTTTACTTGATGCCGAACCTTCGGGAACGCATCGTGCTGGAAGATGGCAAGTACAAGGTCTTGAATACGGCTTATGAATTTACAGTGGAAGAAATGCTGGCGGAGGTGGACAATCACCCTGAGCGGTTCAGTCCGAATGTGATTTTGAGACCTGTTTATCAAGAGGTGATTTTGCCAAATTTAGCCTATATCGGTGGAGGTGGAGAATTGTCGTACTGGACGGAGCGTCAGCCACAATTTGAACATTTTAAGGTGCCGTTCCCGATGCTTGTGCGTCGAAACTCAGTGCTTTGGGTGGATAAAGGCAGTGCGAATAAACTGGATAAATTAGGATTGACAATTGATGATTTGTTTGGCGATGTGGAGGAATTGATAAAGCGATATGTCAGAGAAAATACAGATGAAGAACTGACCTTGACGGAAGCGAAAACCGCTGTGAGCCAAGCATTTGATAAAATTTTGGCGAAAGCCACTGCTATCGACCAAACTTTGAAGAAAACAGTATTGGGCGAAAAAACGAAGCAAATCAACGCTATTAATATGCTTGAAGGTAGGCTGCTGAAAGCCGAAAAACGCAAACATGATACAGCAGTGAGCCAGATTCGAAGCTTAAAAGAAAAGTTGTTTGCCAATAATGGATTGCAAGAACGATACGACAACTTCTTGCCATTCTATTTGAAACATGGAGACGAATTTTTCAATATTTTGAAAGCACATTTGGAACCGTTGAACCGTGATTTTGTGGTGATTTTTGAATAAATCGAGGCGTTTTAGAAATTAATATGAATAGGCTTTATTCTGATATTCGGAGTAAAGCCTATTGTAATTTAGGCTAAAATTGCGATGAATACTTATCAATTAACTCGTCATTTTTCACCTAAAAAGGGGTGTAATCTTCAATATTTCCCATACAATCCGAGCCTTCATCGCAGTTTAAGCCGACTACATTTAGCCGCACTTTGCCATTGTTCATTACCTCAACGTGTATGAAATTATCCTTTTCGCCAAATCCCATTCCGCTGGTGATATAGGTCAAATCGCCAGCCTTGTAATGGGTCAAACTTCGAGCGATATGATTTGCACCGCCATCGCCACAAAAAAAGTAAACAGGCTTATCCAGTTGATTAAATAAAGGCTCAATCTCTGTCCAGAAATTCACTTGCTGCCCCCTTTGATCAAGACCGTTTGGCGGAGCAAGTTTGAAAACATTATCCTCCTCCCACCAAATCATGTGATGAACAAAAACAAAAATATGCTCTGCCGTTTTACCTAAACTATCCAGTGTATTGGTTAAGAAATCGAGTTGCTGTCCCTTGATACTTAAGCTATCTATATTAGAATCGAGGAGGATAAAAAGATCATTGTTTTGCTGAAATGCTTGGTAACTATCACCGTAGCGACTATTCGCCAGCGTAGGGCTGGGCTGAAAATCATGATTACCAAAAGCAAAGTAAATTGGCACATTCAATCGTTGTAAGCTTTTGTCCACATCGTTCCAATTGTTAGTGGTAGAAGATAAGACAATGTCGCCAGTCAATACACCAAATAACAAATGCGGATAGGCATTAATATCATCATAAAGCGCTTCAAAAGGAGGGTGTAAACCTGGGTTGTTTACACCATGCGCCCCATAGGTGTGACCAGCTACAAAGAAGGCGTAGTCTATATTTGCCGTATTGATAGGCTCGTCGTTTGTACAGCTTGAAGCAGAAATTAGCACACAGAAGAGGGCAAAGGTTATCAATAGGTTTTTCATGCTGTAAAATTATAAGAATTTATCTTAATTGAATATTCATAAAATGGGCGTTTGGGTATTAGCCGCGAGATTTGAGCGATAAATGATTGTTGGCTTTTGCCAGAAAACCTGTGTCTCAGTACCTCATCGTTCTGCATTTCAGATAATACTACGCAGCTTTTTTCGCTAAAGCGAATTGAAAATAAAACGTAAAATTTAGTAGAGTTCGACAATTTGTATCGTTGCACCGATTTGAAAGAAAAAAGTATTGAAATTGTAGTGTAGATAAGGTGATTGTGTGTTGAATAGCTGCTGATCGTTGATACGAAAATCGACGTTTGAATGGTCGAAATCTCTTCTTTCGTAGGCGACAACGTAGTCACCGTCTTGGTTGATTTCGTCGGTTTCGCCCGAAAAAACGAGATATGATCGCCGGCCAAAAGTGTAGTAAACACCAAATTTACCGAAGAGCGAAATATAGTCATTAATAGGATAGTCGATGCTGACGGAAGGGGAGAGGGCGAAGGTTCTGCTTCTGAGTAGGAGCCGCATTTCATCGTAAATATAGCGGTAATTGATGTCGAAATAGTCCTTGTTATTGGGATAAAAAGAGCCGACTTCCAGATTGCTGAAAATGTACGCCAGACCGAACCGAGGCTGGACAAATAATTTGCCGAAAGGCATTTCTTTACCAAACTCGAGGGTTGAGGAATAGGTGAACATCCCTCGTTCGCCAACGCCAAAAAAGGCATTGTGGGAAAGGGTAAGATCGTGTTTCATAAGGTAAGAAATCTCTGCATTTATGCCATAAGACCAAAGGTTGCCTGTCTCAATTAGGTTGTAAGCCGAGTCGGGGCGAGAGAGGTCGTCGTCCTTGAAGGCTACGTCAATTGTAGCAGGGAAAGAGTTGGTCGCTAAGATACCTGGGGAGAGTCGTAAGAACCAGTTAGTAGGGTAGATGTCGTAGTTGTGGTCTTTGTCTTGTGCGACAATCATCAAGGAAAGTGAAAGACAGATGGCGGAGAGTAAGTATTTTTTCATTTTTACTTGAGTATTTGTGTTGGTTTAGTTTCTTTTTGGTGGCATTGATTGGGTAATCAGGAACAAAACAAGGAAATGAAGGAGTAGTTTTGATTCTAATTAGCCGTTCATTCTATTTATTTTTGTGGTTGGTAATTTTATCAATGATGTAAAATTACTTAATTATTAAAAAGGTAAAAATGTGTAAGAATGTTTGAATATCTTGATGTGCATTTTTAGAAATATTGTCAAAATTTTATAAATATAAAACCATGTATCGAGTAGTAACTATTGTTTTTTTAGTATTAAGTGTAATGGCCTGTAAGCACGAGGTCAATGATGATGAACAGGCTTTTAAAGAAGCTCATGACGAGCCTAAGACGATTGAGCATAATGCTTTGGGCAAAATGACGACTTTCGATACGCCCGACAGCAAGACGGGGGCTGCGTATCAGATTGATGCGACACAAAATGATATTGAGAAATACCTTTTTGTCATTCATGAATGGTGGGGCTTGAACGATCATATTAAGCAGGAGGCGGATAGGCTGTATGAGGAGTTGAACGGTCAGGTGACGGTCGTCGCCCTGGATATGTACGACGGCAAAGTGACGACAAGCCGTGATGATGCGAATGAGTTTATGAAAGCAGTATCGGAAGAGCGGGCAAAAAGTATTATTCAAGGAGCGATTAATCGCACGGGCGAGTTTGCTGAGATCGCAACAATCGGCTGGTGTTTTGGTGGCGGTTGGTCATTGAAAGCGTCGATTATGGCAGAAGATAAGGGAGCAGGTTGTGTCATTTATTATGGTATGCCAGTGCAGGAAGCGGCAGCGTTGGCACCGATTCAGTCTGATATATTAGGTATTTTCGCTTCGGAAGATAAGTGGATTACGCCACAGGTAGCGAATGATTTTGAGGTATTGGCGAAAGCCACAGGAAAGAATATCGAGAATCATATCTTTGAGGCACAGCACGCTTTCGCTAATCCGAGCAGCGAAAGTTATAGCAGTGAGGCAGCAACGGAAGCAAATACGTTAGCAAGAGAGTTTTTGAAAGTGCGGTTATTATAAGATAATGTTTTTCGATTGTACTGAGATGTGAATTAAAACCGTGTTGATGTAGCTATCAACACGGTTTTTCTGTATCGTTCTGTATCGAAGGAGCGATATTCCTATTGAAAATCATTTTTTTGATTCAATATTAAATGGAAATTAAATTTATTGACTTTTGTATCGTCAAAGGTTGGTATTTAGATGAGTAAGGTTTTTCAACCCCCTGTCTATAGCACAAAACAATTATTTTTATATCAAAATATAGAAACTATGAAAATCAAAATAAGTATAATGTTAATGAGTATAGCGATGGTATTAATGACAGTATTGGTCAATGCTCAACCTGCACCGCAAGCTATGGGGACGCCTGCTGAACACGCACAAAAGCAAACGGAACAATTGAGTGCTGCACTGGAATTATCTAAAAAACAGACTGAAAAAGTCGGTGCAATCAATTTGAAATATGCCACTGAAATGAGAACAATGCGTGAAGAAATGCGTGCAAAATGGGAAGCAGGAGAAGAGGTAAACAGAGAAGAAATGCGTGAAAAAATGAAGGCATTAGTAAACGCTCGAACGGAGGAAATTAAAGGCGTACTAACTCCGACGCAGATTGAAAAGTTTGATGTGATATTGGAACAGGGCAAAACCGAAGGTCAGGCACGTCGAAAAAAAGCAAATAAAGAGCAACAAAGAAACAATTGAAGAAGGTGGTAATGAGTAGCGAGCAGCTCAGAGATAGTCATTTATGTGGATAAGCAAAAAATAATTCTAAACTATTGATTACAAATACGACTACCAAACTATGAAAACACTTTACACTTTATTATTCACCATTATTTCAACCCTTGCGATGGCTCAGACCTATAGGGCATCAGGAAAAGTCGTTGATGCGAACGAGGATAATGTCACTGGGGCAAATGTTGTGTTAGCCAGTCCGACCGATTCGCTCTTTCGAGCAATTGCAACAAACAACTATGGCAACTTTGTGCTGGAAGATATCCCGCAAGGAAGCTATACTTTGAAGGTCTCTTATATCGGTTTTAAGACTTTAGAACAACAGGTTTTTGTCCGTGGAAATGTGGATTTAGGGTTTGTGATATTAGAAGTCGATGAAGTCGCTCTTGCTGAAGTCGAAATCGTAGAACAAACCGTCATCGCTATTCAAAAAGAGGATACGACCGAATATAATGCCGAAGCATTCAAAACAAATCCTGATGCAACGGCTGAGGATTTACTAAAGAAAATGCCAGGTATCACCAGTGCGAATGGAAGAATCAATGCACAAGGCGAGGAAGTCAAAGAGGTTTTGGTCGATGGCCAGCCGTTTTTTGGCAACGACCCGAATGCCGCCCTGAAAGCCCTACCTGCCGATGTTGTGCAAAAAATCCAAGTATTCGATAAAGAAAGTGAACAAGCACAGCTAACAGGCGTAAGTGATGGTCAGACCACAAAAACCATTAATATTATTACCAAAAGCAATATGCGGAGTGGTGAGTTTGGGAAGGTATATGCAGGTTATGGCTATGAAAATCGCTATGCTGCAGGTGGTAATGTCAATATTTTTAAAGGGAGTAAACGCATCTCCTTAATTGGTCAATCGAATAATGTGAATCAACAGAATTTTTCGAGTGATGATTTATTAGGTGTAATGAGTGGTAGCGGACGCGGACGAAGAGGTGGTGGACGCGGAGGCGACAACTTTATGG
>Ga0213861_10002952_pt1 | contig 14248 bp, 15 predicted proteins | sample PICome_4_FD_160110 | JGI IMG/M metagenome (GOLD analysis project Ga0213861, IMG submission 160110) | Coastal seawater microbial communities near Pivers Island, North Carolina, United States - PICO131 | ecosystem: Environmental > Aquatic > Marine > Coastal | place: USA: North Carolina... | reverse complement strand
ATCGTATAAAGAAAGTATCCAATTTGTAAAGAGAAAAAGAGGTTTTGCCATAGGCAATGGCATTGTATTTATGGTATTTCTTTTAATTCCTGTTATCGGAATTATTATTGTTTTGCCATTATCAGTTACTGCTGCTACCATACAAACAATTCGATTATTGCATGACAAACACAAGCTTGTTTATGAAAAATAAATTCTACAATTACATCGAAAATTTACAAAATTCCATCACTGCTACTTTAGAAAAAATCGATGGAAAAGCCAAATTCAAAGAAGATATTTGGCAACGTGAAGAAGGTGGAGGAGGCAAAACAAGAGTGATTGAAAATGGAGCAATTTTCGAAAAAGGCGGAGTGAATATTTCTGCTGTTCATGGAGAATTACCTGAAGTTTTACGAAATCAATTTGGAGTAAAAGAAGGTAATTTTTTTGCTTGTGGTTTGAGTTTGGTATTGCATCCAACAAATCCATTTGTGCCTACTGTGCATGCAAATTGGCGTTATTTTGAAATGTATAATTCACAAGGTGAGATTGTTACGCAATGGTTTGGAGGTGGTCAGGATTTAACTCCTTATTATTTATTTGATGAAGATGCAACTCATTTTCATGAGGTTTGTAAAAATGCTTGCGACAAACATCATGCTGATTTTTATCCAAAATTTAAAAAACAATGTGATGCTTATTTTTGGAATGCTCACAGAAATGAAGCACGTGGAATTGGCGGATTGTTTTTTGATTATCTCAAAGAAACTGAGGAGTTTTCCTTAGAAGATAGATATAATTTTGTTACAGAAATTGGCAATAGTTTTTTAGAAAGTTATGTTCCCGTTGTTGAAAAACGAAAAAATTTCACCTACAATCAGCAGCAAAAAGATTGGCAAGAAATCAGAAGAGGTCGTTATGTAGAATTCAATTTGGTACATGACAAAGGCACACTTTTTGGATTAAAAACAAACGGACGAATTGAAAGTATTTTGATGAGTTTGCCACCAAAAGTGCAATGGAAATACGATGTTCATCCTGAAGAAAACTCAGAAGAAGCGAAACTTATCAGTGTTTTAAAAAATCCAAAGAATTGGATTTAGTTTTTTAATATTTTTAAAAAACTAGATTTTCATTGTTTATTTCATAACTTTTGATGTTTAAAATCGTAATAAATTGTTAATACGATAATTTTATTTCGAAAAATCTTTCAATTTTCAATTCTATTTTCAAAAAATGTCATTCCTTTTTTTGTATTTTTGCAATCAGAAAAATCAGAATTACATGGCAAGATTTGAAGTTAAGTTACCGAAAATGGGCGAAAGTGTTGCTGAAGCAACCATCACTTCTTGGTTGAAAGAAGTTGGTGACACTATTGAAATGGATGAAGCTGTTGTAGAAATCGCAACTGACAAAGTTGATTCTGAGGTGCCAAGTGAGGTTGAAGGAACTTTAGTCGAGATTTTATTTGAAAAAGATGCTGTAGTTCAAGTGGGCGAAACCATTGCTATCATTGAAACAAGTGCTGATGTAAATCCAACAACTGCTGCAAAAACCGTTGTTGAAGAACCAAAAGAGGTTCAAGAAGTTGAAAATACAATCGAAAAAGCTATTGAAATTGTGGCAACTCCTATTTTAAAAACTTCTGATTCTGGAAAATTTTACTCGCCATTGGTAAGAAATATCGCTCAAACTGAAGGTATTTCTATGGAAGAATTGGAAAATATTGAAGGTTCAGGAAAAGAAGGCAGAGTTACCAAAGAAGATATTTTACAGTTTGTAGCCAATAAAAAATCTGCACCAAAAACAGCTATTAAAGAAGTTGAAACTCCGAAAAAAGCTGCAGAAATTACCCCAAAAGAACAACCAAAAGTGCCAGTTTCTGTAAATGGTGGTGACGAAATTATCGAAATGTCTAGAATGGGCAAATTGATTGCCAAACACATGGTAGATTCTGTGCAAACTTCGGCTCATGTGCAATCGTTTATTGAAATTGATGTGACCAATATTGTAAAATGGCGTGATAAAGTGAAAGATGCTTTCTTTAAAAGAGAAGGAGAGAAGTTGACTTTTACACCGATTTTGATGCAAGCTGTAGCATCAACCATCAAAAAATATCCAATGATTAATATTACAGTTGATGGTGATAAAATCATCAAACGAAAAAATATCAATTTGGGAATGGCTGCTGCCTTACCAGATGGAAATTTGATTGTTCCTGTAATTAAAAATGCAGATCAATTGAATTTGGTTGGCATGACAAAACAAGTGAATGATTTGGCAAACAGAGCAAGAATCAATCAACTAAAACCTGATGAAATTCAGAATGGAACGTATACTGTAACCAATGTTGGTAGTTTTGGTTCTGTGATGGGAACACCAATTATCAATCAACCACAAGTGGCAATTTTGGCTTTGGGCGCTATCAGAAAAGTGCCTGCTGTGATTGAAACTCCTGATGGTGATTTTATCGGAATCAGACAAAAAATGTTTGTGTCACATTCGTATGATCACAGAGTGGTGAATGGTGCACTTGGTGGGATGTTTATTAGTACCTTAAAAGATATTTTAGAATCTTGGGATGTGAATCAGGATTTTTAAAAATACGATTTTTATAAAATGATTAAACGCTTGGATTTTCCAAGCGTTTTTTATTTTAAATGAATTTACGTAAAAGTAGTTTGACGTGAATATTTATCGAAAAGTGATAGTCAATTGATTTAATGTGCAAAACCGCTAACGGGTTATGAAGTTCGCATATTTCACCCAAAAAACCAACAGGAAAAACACCCTTTTATTTTTTGCAATACAATCTCCAATTCAAGTCGCTTTTTTGTACTTTCACAGCCAATTTTTTTTAAAAGCCATTTCCAACAAATGAAATTAAATCACATCTGTACAATTTTCTTTTTGTTTACTTTTTTTGTTGGGTTTTCGCAATTGAAAACGATTACTGACAAAACAACCTATCCTTTTTGGATTCACGTTCCAGAAGCTGAAAAAACGGAGAAACAACCCATTTTGATATTTCTTCATGGAAGAAGTCTTTCTGGTACAGATTTGAATCGTGTAAAAAGATATGGCGTTCTTAGAGCCATGGAAAGAGGCAGAGAAATTCCGGCAATTGTGGTGGCTCCTCAGTTGGCAAAAGGAAGTTGGAATCCTGATAAAGTGTTGGAAATTTTAGAGTTTGTTCAAAAAAAATACAATACTGATAATACTCGTATTTATGTTTGTGGAATGAGTTTAGGTGGTTATGGAACACTCCATTTTGCTTGAAAATATGCAGATAAAATAACAGCAGCTGTAGCTATTTGTGGTGGTGGAAATGTAAAAGATGCGTGTACATTAAGCACAATTCCACTTTGGATTCAACATGGAGATAAAGATTTTATTGTGCCTATTTCTGAATCGAAAATTTTAGTAGATGCCATCAAAAAATGTGATGATAATGGGAAACTTATTTTTTCTGTCATCAATGGAGGAAATCATGGAAGTGTTGAACGTCTTTTTCATCAAAATGCCATGTATGATTGGCTTTTTCAACAAAAAAGAGCATCATTTTAATTTATATTAACCACATAGAAACATAGTTTTAAGTTAATTAAAAAGTCGCTTTGCTTTTTTTTAGAGAATCATAGCTATGTGATTAAATATTTTGCATTAATAAAAAAAGCTCGATTTGAATTTTCAAATCGAGCTTTTTTAGTCTTATATATCCAAAAAACTATGCTAACATCGTTACTGGATTTTCAATAAATGTTTTTAACGTTTGTAAAAACTGAGCACCAACAGCACCATCAACAGTTCTGTGATCGCAGGTTAATGTCAATTTCATAGTATTTCCAACTACAATTTGTCCGTTTTTAACCACAGGTTTTTCAACAATAGCACCAACTGATAAAATTGCTGAATTTGGCTGATTGATGATTGATGTAAAATTATCAATTCCGAACATTCCTAAATTAGAAACGGTAAACGTACTTCCTTGCATTTCTGCAGGTGTAATTTTCTTGTTTTTTGCTTTTCCAGCTAATTCTCTTACAGCTGCTCCAATTTGAGTTAAACTCAATTGATTCGTGTGTTTGATAACAGGAACTAGCAATCCATCTTCTACAGCAACTGCCACACCAACATGAATATGACTGTGATAAATGGTATTATTTTCTGTCCAAGAAGTATTTACTTGTGGATGTTTTTGCAATGCCATTGCACAAGCTTTTACAACCATGTCATTAAACGAAACTTTAGTATCTGGAATTGCATTGATAAGTGCTCTAGAACTCATGGCATTATCCATATCAACTTCAATAGTTAAGCTGAAATCTGGAGAAGTAAATTTAGAATTCCCTAACGATTTTGCAATTGCTTTACGCATTTGAGAATTTTTAACTTCTTCTGATTTTTCTTCACCAGAAGCAACAAAAGTCACAATTGATTTTGCACTTTCAGTTTTTGGAGCTTCTACTACTTTTGCAGCAGGTGTAAAGTTTTCGATATCTTTCTTTACAATGCGTCCATTTTCTCCAGAGCCATTTACTTCTGCTAAATTGATGCCTTTATCAGTAGCAATTTTCTTTGCCAAAGGCGATGCAAAAATACGTCCGTTTGAAGTTGTTGAGGTAACAGTTGAAGTTGTTTCGCTTGAAACTTCAGCAGGTTTTTCTACTGATTTTTCAGGAGCTTTTTCGGTTGCTGTTTCGTTGCCAACTGTAAAACCACTAGCAATAATTCCTGAAACATCCGTTCCTTTTGGACCAATAATTGCCAATAAACTATCAACAGGAGCAGTTTCTCCTTCTTGAATGCCAACATGTAATAAGGTTCCTTCATAGAAAGATTCGAATTCCATAGTAGCTTTATCAGTTTCAATTTCAGCTAAAATATCTCCTTCTTCAACGCTTTCACCTACTTTTTTCAACCAAGTTGCTACAGTTCCATCAGTCATGGTATCACTTAAACGTGGCATGGTAATTACTTGAACTCCATCAGGAATTGCTGCAGCTTTTGGAGCTGATTTTTCAACAGGAGGTTCAATTTTAGGAGTGTCATTTGACGCTTTTTTTACCTCCGTTTTTGGAGTTTCAGCATCGCCACTTAAAAGTCCAGAAATGTCTTCACCTTCTTCACCAATTATGGCTAATAATTTATCAACAGGTGAAGTTTCACCTTCTTGAATACCAATATATAACAAGGTTCCTTCATGGAAAGATTCAAATTCCATAGTGGCTTTGTCAGTTTCAATTTCTGCCAAAATTTCACCTTCTTCAACTTTGTCTCCCACTTTTTTTAACCATTTTGCAACAACACCTTCTTCCATGGTGTCACTCAATCTGGGCATATTTATAACTGTAGCCATATTTTAACTTATAAAAGGATAATTTTCTTGTTCATACACCATATCATACATTTGTTGAGTTTCAGGATATGGAGATTCTTCAGCAAACTTTTCACATTCTGCAACCATGTCTTTTACTTGCTGATCAATAGCAGCAATTTCATCGTCAGTTGCGTATTTATTTTCAATGATGATATCCAATATTTGTGTGATTGGATCAATTTTTTTGTACTCTTCAACTTCTTCTTTTGTTCTGTAATGTTGTGCATCAGACATGGAATGACCTCTATATCTGTAGGTTTTCATTTCTAAAAATGTAGGTCCATCACCACGTCTTGCTCTTTGAATGGCTTCATCAACAGCTTCAGCAACTTTTATTGGATTCATGGCATCTACAGGTCCACAAGGCATTTCATATCCTAAACCAAGTTTCCAAATATCACCATGATTTGCCGTTCTTTCTACAGAAGTTCCCATGGCATAACCATTGTTTTCACAAATAAAAATTACAGGTAATTTCCACAACATGGCTAAGTTAAAAGCTTCATGTAGAGAGCCTTGTCTTGCAGCACCATCACCAAAACAAGTTAAAGTTACAGCATCACTACCTTTGTATTTATCTGCAAAAGCAATTCCTGCACCTAAAGGAATTTGACCACCCACAATTCCATGACCACCATAAAAACCAAATTCTTTTGAAAAAATATGCATAGAACCTCCCATTCCTTTGGATGTTCCAGTTGCTTTTCCATACAATTCAGCCATTACTTTTTTTGGATCTTCACCCATTCCAATTGGTTGAACGTGATTTCTGTAAGCAGTAATCATTTTGTCTTTTGACAAATCCATAGCATGCAATGCGCCAGCCAAAATAGCTTCTTGACCATTGTATAAATGCAAGAAACCTCTTACTTTTTGTTGGATGTAAACAGAAGCTAATTTATCTTCGAATTTGCGCCAAAAAAGCATGTCTTTGTACCAATCTAAATAGGTTTGTTTGGTGATTTTTTTCATTCTTGATATAGTTGAAAATAGTGTAAATTAAAAAATAGTATTTTTAAAATCGAAATACAAAAATAGCGGTTTTATAAACAATAAAAAAACTTGATTTTGGGATTTTTCCCGCAAACGTTTTCGAGAGCTTTTTATTTGTCTTTTGCTATGATTAACGTTGCTTTTGCATCGGTTGCTAAATTCCATTCATTTGAAGAAATAAGCATGCCTGCATCATTAAAAACTTTAAAAGCAGCTGTATTTGGTCCAGAAGTTCCTTGATTTAACGCTAAAATTTGAATTTTATTAATGCCAACTTCTAACGGAATATTGAATTTTTGCCAACTTTCTTGTAAAGTAATGTTGTAAATTACTGGAATATCGTTTACAAAAATGGTTACTCTATCTCCATCAGGATATTGATAATCTCGGCAAATAATGTTGACACTTTGAGATGAAGTTCTAAAACTTCCTAAATCTTGATCGATTTTTGGGATGAGGTATTGACCATTTATTTTTTTAAATGATTTTAAAAAACGTTCTTCATTCAATTTTGCTTGGGTTAAAATTCCTTTTTTGCTAAGATCTTCATCTTTTTGTTTTTTTAGCTTTTCTTGTTCTTTTTCAAAAGCTTTTTTAAAACCATTTTCACCATTTAAATCAATCGCTTCTGGTTTTTTTACTTCTCTTGCCTTGTTTAAAATGACCACTTTTTTCTTTTCTCCTGATTCATTTCCATTGTTTCCATCAACTTGCGAAAAAGTCAGTGAAGTAGATAAAAAAATGAGTAAAAAAGTTGTGAATTTTAAAAGTAAATTGTTCATAAGGAATTGTTTCTCAGTGAAACACAAAAATAATGCCTAATTTTTAAGACGTAGTTTAAATACTGTTAAAACTTTATTCAATTGGAAAATTGAAATAGGTATCAGGAAAAGGTTCGTTTTTCAGGGTAAAATGCCACCACTCGTTATCATAAGGATTGAAGCCATTTTCGAGCATGATTTTGCGTAAAAACAATCGATTTTTTTGCTGTTTTTTGGTGATTTTTTTATAAAATGGATGCGATTCTTCTCCGAAAAAATCATAAGTACTTCCCATGTCTAATTCTTTGCCAGTTTTGATGTTTACCAAAGTTATATCAACAGTACTTCCTCTTGTGTGTCCTGATTTTGAAGCAATAAATCCCAATTGAAATAATTGCGATTTTGGTACTTTTGGATAATATTCATTTTTCATCAAAGTGTCATTCAACACTTTTGCCCATCTTACAAAATGATTTACAGCTTGTTGAGGTCTGTAAGCATCAAAAACTTTTAAACTCAAGCCTTCTTTTTTTAAAATTGCTTGTATTTTTTGTAAAGCTTCCGCAGTTTGTTTTGTTACAATTACAAAGTCTTTTTGATACCCATCAATCGGTTTTCCAATAAAATTTTGATTGGAAAAATAACGAAGTTCTGTTTGAATACTTGCATCAACATCTTTCAAATACACAAAATCTTTGTGCATTTTTTGGGCGGAAATTCCGAAAGAATATCCAACAAAAAGGAATAATATCATTTTTTTCATGATTCAAAAATACATAAAAAAACATCGGTTTTTTTGATGAAATTATGATTAATTTTGTCAAATGGAAACACTTACTTTAACCACACCAGCTTTATTATTTTCTGCGATTTCATTGATTATGTTGGCATATACAAATCGTTTTTTGGCGTATGCAGCAGTGATTAGAAATTTGCATGACAAATATTTAGAGAAAAAAAATGATTCTTTGTTGCGACAAATTCAGAATTTAAAAAAGCGTTTACAACTTACAAAATGGATGCAAATTTTTGGAATTTCGAGCTTGTTATTGTGTGTTTTAACGATGTTTTTGATTTATGTAGATGAAGATATTTTTGCAGCCTACATTTTTGGATTGGCATTGATTTTATTAATCCTTTCTTTGGCATTATTGATCAAGGAAATCCATATTTCTAATCAAGCATTACAACATCATATTGCTGATATTGAAGAATATTTGACAAAAAAGTAAGCGCCGTTTTTTGCAAAACGACGACTTACCAAGTAAACTAATAAAACCAAGTATTAGTAATTTTTATACTATAATGCTATTCTGAGTATGGCAAATGGTTATAGCTCAACACTCTTTTTAGTTTCCATTGATTGTTTTCTAAAATCCAAACGTGTGTAAAATTCGCAATTCCTACCGTTTTAAAATTGCCTTGTTGTTTTTCTTGAAACGTGTGTTTTCCTGTTTGAATGGCTCCATAAAGAACTCCATTATTTTTTAACGGAAATACTTCTAAACTCTCAGAAACTAAGTTTCTTTTTATATTTCCTGGGTTTTTACAAATGTTATTTTTTACAGCGTTTTTAAATTCTTCTTTGTTTTGAATGCCAGCAACATCATGATAAAACTCAAAATTTTCAGCAATAAGCGTGTCCAATTTTTCAATTTCACATTTGTTAAAAGTTCGTTCAAAAAGAATACTGTCTTTTGCTGCAAGAATTTTATATAAATCAGAAGACTTTTCTACTTGTGCATTCATGATAAAAGTATACAAAAACGCAATGATGCTAATAAATATCTTAATTAAAAAGTAATCTTTGAAAGGAGCTAAAAACGAGTTCATGAATAATTTTTGAGTTGAATTTATCGTTTTCTTGAAATTGCAAAAATCTCAAGAAAACGATTTTTTTGGTTGATTGATCTAATAAAGTGCAATTATTTTTTTGAAACACTTCCTCCTGAAGTAGTTTTATTGGTTGATTTTTTAGGATTTCCAAAATAATCAATATCACCACCACTTGTTGCAGTTGCGTTGATACTTTCTGATGCGAAAACATCAATATCAGCTCCACTTGTTACAGTCGCAGTCACATCAACACTTTCTAAAGAAGTTGCTTTGATTGATGCGCCACTTGTAGCAGTTGCATTGTGATAATTTGTGTATCCTGAAACTTTTAAATCAGCTCCACTTGTTGCAACTGTAGTAATTGAATTTCCTTTTACAGCAAAATTAATATCGGCACCACTTGTTGCAATCACTAACAAAGTATCAGCCTTAAATGTGCTGTCGTTTTTAAGATACGAACCACTTGTTGCATTGATTTCGTTAAGATTTTTTACAGTTACGAATACTTTTTTTGAAGCAGCTTTCCAGATGCTTTTTTCAGAATAAATTCTCAAAACACCGTTTTCTATTTCTGTAAAAATAATATCGTGTAAATTTTCATCAGCCTCTAAAATGATTTTATTTTCATTGCCTTGAAAAATTTCTACATCCAAACCATTACTTACTTTTATTTTTGAAAACTCAGCTGTAGTTGATCTGTCTTTAGTAACAACATTGTTGTTGCCTTTTATGCCATTAAACATTTCTACTCCACAAGAGCTAAAAAATAAGGTGATAAAAAGAATTGATACTGTTTTGATAATTGATAGTTTCATGATTATGAGTTTTATAATTGATGTTTCAAAGGTCTTTGATTGATGATTGTTTTTTAAAAATTACTTACTGAATTGTTGATTTTTAGTACTGAATTGTTTTAGATACTGGTTTCATTAGTATTCAAATCACTTTCATTTTTACCTTCTAAAAGAGCTTCGCAATCTGTACATTTTAGGGTTGCATTTGTCATGATAAAATGATGATTTGCCATGTCAGTATCATAAATATCATCTTCATTTTTTACATCATATAAAAAGTTTTTAGCACTTTCATCAAAGTAAACTAATGCTTTTTCGGGTAAATAAATGGTTACTTCAATGGTTTCGTCTTTCCAAATATTTTTGAAATCTGTCAAATAAAAGGCATCTAAAATCAAGGTATTATTTTCGATTGAAAAGTGATATTGAATCTCTTTTGCATTCGATTTTGCATTCATTTTATTTTTACCTCTTGAACTTTTTGTGATCATAAAATAGCTTTCACCAGAAGTGCTTTTTTGAACATCTACTTTAACATAATTTGAATACACCATTTTTTTTCCGTTAACAAAAACTTCTTCTTTCTGAGAACTTCTTCTTAAGTTATGTCTAAAAAGAATATTTTCGTCATTTTTTAGTTTTATGGTTAAGGTGTCATTTGCCGTAATTTGGAGTTGATTTTTCTCTGTAATTTCCCCATTTTGCGCATACGAAGTTGCAAAATCTAATCCAGCAAAAATCATCCCAAGCAAAGAAATAATCCATATTCCTAATAAAGTTAAAGAAGCTGCTTTTCCAATTCTTTTAATGTTACTAGACAGTATTCGCAATCCTAAAATGAATAATAACAAAAACGGAATTCCGATTAGAAAAAGCATGAATGTTGTTAATAACCAACTTGGAATTACAGAGTCATAAAAGAATGGTGGATAATGGATGAAATTTCCATCAACATTCATCCACTCTAAACTTCCAATAGAGAAACCTCCTATGATTAAAGATATAATTACTGATGCTGCAATGATGATGATGAACACTCCAATAATTTTACCAATAACTTTAAAAAATGTTTGTATAATAGAAACAATGACATCTAAAATTTCTTGAAAGCCATTATTTTTTTTTTGCTTTCCAGAAAATGCTGAATTGAATTTTTCTGAAATTTCACTTGCTCCTTCTTTAAATTTATTGGAAGCTTTGTTGGCAACATCTTTCAAATTTTCAGAAACATTATTGAATTCTTCTCTAATTTTTCTTTCGATATTATCAATATTTACAGGAGTTCCTTCCATCTGCAATTTTTCGGCAGTGGTTTTAGCCTCTGGTAACAAAACCCACAAAATGATATAAGTTAAAAATCCAAATCCTCCAAAAACAGTAAATAATATAAATGCCAAACGTATCCAAATCGTATCTAAACTTAAGTAATGAGCCATTCCTGATGCAACACCTCCCAAAATTTTATCTTCACCATCTCTAAATAACTTTTTGGTTGCATTGTAATTTGGTTGATACGAATAGTTTGTCTCTTTAAATGTTTCATCACCATCAGCATAATCTTCGGGTTGACCCATAATTTTGATGATATCATCAATATCTTGGTCATTAACCACTTGTCTTGCATCAGTGATTTTTTCTGATAATAATTCGCTAATTCTTGCTTCAATATCAGCAATAATTTCATTTTTTCCTTGAGGATCATCGCTCAAAGATTTAGAAATAGATTCTAAATATTTTTTTAATTTTAGATAAGCAGTTTCATCAATGTGAAAGAAAAATCCGCCTAAATTAATATTGATTGTCTTATTCATGAGTAGTTGATTTTGAGCTAATTACTTGGTTTACTGCACTTACTAAATTATTCCACGTTTTGTCTAATTCTTTTAAAAATAGCGCACCGTTTTCGGTTAAAACGTAATATTTTCTTGGTGGTCCTGAGGTTGATTCTTCCCATCTGTAGGTTAATAATCCTGCGTTTTTTAAGCGAGTTAACAGCGGGTAAATAGTACCTTCAACCACAATCATTTCAACACTTTTGAGTCCAGAAAGTATTTCGGAAGTATAAGCATCTCCATTTTTTAAAATGGATAAAATGCATAATTCCAAAACCCCTTTTCGCATTTGTGCTTTTGCGTTTTCGATTTTCATATAGTATGATTTATTTTATAAATTTTATAGTGAAAGGATATTTGTAATTATCTCCTTCTTTTGATTTTACTGCTGTATTTATGGTTAATATGATTCTGATTAAAATTAGTATTCCTAAAAGTGATCCAAATCCGAAAAAGTTAATAAAGCTGAATGAATCTAAATCAAAATCGAAAGAAAACCATTCAAAATTTCCAGAATGATTGATGTTACTTAAAAACGTACCAAAAGCGAATGGTAAAAAAACAATTCCGATTAAAAATTTATACAATGAAAAACTGATGTTAAAATTTACAGCTTCTTTTCCTTGTTCGTCTAAAAATGTACTTCTGTTTTTAAGTGTTTGCCAAGCAATTAATGGAGTAATAATACTTCCAAAGGGATATAAAAATCCTCCAAATCCACAAATATGGATTAAAAAAGCATTGGTGTTTTCAGTATTTGTTTTCATATTTTTTGATTGATATACTACTTTCTTATGCAAATATATGTATTAAAGAAGGTATTGTGCAATACATAGTACCATTAATTAATATTTTGTTAACATATTTGATGCTTTTTAAATAAGTTTAATTTATAAATATGGTTAAATATTGATGTCTTATTTTCTTTAAAATCACTACTTTCGTTTTAAACTTTAGTTATTGTATTATGGAAATTACACCCAAAAATGTCAATCGATTTATGTTTTTTAAACTTCCTTTAGGATGGTTGTCTGGAATGCGTGTTATTTTATTAAATACTACAACTTGTGTAGTGAAAATAAAACATCATTGGTTGAATCAAAATCCTTTTCAGAGTATGTTTTGGGCTGCTCAAGGGATGGCAGCAGAAATGAGTACGGGTGTTTTGGTTATGAAAGAGATTAGAAATTCGAAAAGAAAAGTATCTATGTTGGTAACACATCAAGAAGGAAATTTTTTAAAAAAAGCAACTGGAACCATTTTGTTTTCTTGTAATGAAGGAGAGAGAATTCAAGATGCAATTCAAAAATCTATACAAACAGGTGAAGGTCAAATTGTTCTTTTAACCTCAAAAGGAATCAATGAAAGTGGAGTAGAGGTGGCAAATTTTTTGTTTCAATGGAGTTTAAAAGTTAAGAATGTTTAAAAAATACTATCGGTTTTTATAAAATTCATAATTTGTACTTTTTTTAAAAATAAATTACCTTTAAATAAAAGTTGTTTGTTATATTTGCAGCATATAATTGAAAAATTATGTAATTAATTGGGGGATTTTATTACATAGCAATTAAAAAAGTCGTGATGCAAATCACGACTTTTTATCTTTTAGAGTATTTATTTTTTACATTTCCATGGAATGATATACATTTTGTACGTCATCATCTTCTTCTAAACGATCTAATAATTTTTCAACATCAGCTTGTTGTTCTTCGGTTAATTTTGTTGTTGTAGAAGGTATTCTTTCAAATTCAGAAGATAAAATTTCGATATTATTGTTTTCAAAATATGCTTGCAAAGCACCATATTGTTCAAAAGGCGCGTAAATAATGATTCCTTCTTCATCATTAAAAACTTCTTCAACTTCAAAATCAATCAATTCTAATTCTAATTCTTCCATATCCATTGTAATATCTTCTTTTTTTAGAGTGAAATTACAAGTATGGTCAAACATAAAAGCAACTGATCCTGAGGTTCCTAAGTTTCCATCGCATTTATTAAAAGCAGCTCTTACATTTGCAACAGTTCGATTATTGTTGTCTGTTGCAGTTTCAATCAAAACAGCAATTCCATGAGGCGCATAACCTTCAAATAATACTTCTTTAAAGTTAGCAGTATCTTTGTCTGATGCTTTTTTGATAGCACGCTCAACATTTTCTTTTGGCATATTTGCAGCTTTCGCATTTTGCACAACTGCTCGTAAACGTGAGTTTGTTTCGGGGTTTGGACCACCTTCTTTTACAGCCATTACAATGTCTTTACCAATTCTAGTAAAGGTTTTTGCCATTGCTGACCAACGCTTCATTTTTCTTGCTTTCCTAAATTCGAACGCTCTTCCCATTATTTTTGATTTTTTTTAAATGCTTGCAAATGTAAAAATTACGTAATTCTTTACCAATTTTAAGTTTGCTTTTAATTTATTTTTATGTCAAAATTTGATACGCTTGTTTGGCAATCTCTAATTCTTCATTGGTTGGAATTACAAGTATTTTTACCCTAGAATTTGCAGATTGAATTTCTCTTAATTCTCTTGATTTCGAATTGTTTTTTTCATCATCTATTTTGATTCCTAAAAAATCCAAGTTTTCACAAACTATTTTTCGCATAAATGTTGAATTTTCTCCAATGCCGGCTGTAAAAACAATAGCATCCAAACCATTTAAAATACTTGCA
>Ga0213861_10002949_pt1 | contig 14256 bp, 23 predicted proteins | sample PICome_4_FD_160110 | JGI IMG/M metagenome (GOLD analysis project Ga0213861, IMG submission 160110) | Coastal seawater microbial communities near Pivers Island, North Carolina, United States - PICO131 | ecosystem: Environmental > Aquatic > Marine > Coastal | place: USA: North Carolina... | reverse complement strand
AGAGCCTGTATTACCTACGATATCTACATCTGCGCCTGTGGCTGCTGATGTTTCTCCAATGTCTAGGTCTATATCGTTTGAGTTACCAGTAAAGTTAACTACTGCATTAACACTTCCACATGATGAGTTACTATTACCACTATCACAATTTAAATCAACATCATTTGAGTTACCTTGTAAGTTGATAACACCTGTGTATGTTGCACCATTAATTTGATACTTAATAACATTCGAGTCACCGACTTGGTCTATATTTAAACTCGTTGTTGCACCTGTTGAAGCAGAAGCAGTTGTACTGTTACCTATGGTGTTGTTTTCACCGTCTTGTAAAACATCTAAAGTCAAACTTGCACCAGATTGAGTAACATAAATGTCATTCGCAAATAATGGAGTAGTAACCATAAACATAACAAACATAATATAGCTTATTATTTTTTTCATAGTTTCTTATCCTCCTTAGTACCTAACCTCTGATTTTATCAAGGTCATGCACTTTTGGTATTTCTATTTCCTTTTCTTTGTATTTCCAAAATCCTTGTTTCTCACCTGATTGTATCAGTTCCAATACTGCAAACTCGATAGCAGTCCTTATTGCATAATTGACAGGTTCGTTTACAGCAACACCTGTTTCCAATTCTAACGCCTTTGTACCCATGTCTAAAAACCTGAATACATCACCACCTGAGCTGTGACTTGCAATGGTCTTAGTCACATTTGTGGTTAATAAAATTTCACCAGTTTGTACTGATACAATTCTCATTGATACAGTTACCTGGTCAACTCTATATTGTTCACTTAAACCTATACCAAAATACCTTGCACCTTGCCCACCTGATTGAGTATTACTATCATAACCTACAATACCACCTTCAATAATCAAGCCTGCAAACAACATAGGTTTTAAAACTTTTTGTATGTCATTTTCTTCATCATATAAATCTCTTGTACTTCTAATCAATTGTCTTTCTTTGACAAGATTATCTAAACCGTTTCTTTCTACTACTTGAAACCAAGAGCCATTTGAAACAGCTTTCAATGCACTAATAACAAATGTATCACTACCTTGTGTTACGGCAGTAGATAGTTGAGAAAACTTTGTACTAGGTTTTCTTTGACCTGTTAAGTCGGTAAATCTATATACAGCAATTGTTATCTTTGGCTGACCATCTAATTCTGGTATTGCCTTTAATAATTCATGTGTTGGTGTGCCCTCAACATAAGGCATACTACCTTTAAATGTTTTAGTGTTCGTACCATTCGTAGCACAACCTGTCAGGACTAAACCGACTATTAGTATTTGCAAAAACTTTAGCACTAATCTCTCCTTGCGTCTTCTTTACCATCTGCCCTGCTAATTCGTTCCTCGTCCTGTCGTAAATTCAATGCGTCTGATATTTGAATATCTAACTTAATCATATCATTGTTCATACTCTTTACTCTATTCTCTAAACTCATTATAATGCCGTGCATACCTTTGACCTGGCCTACGACAGATTCTAAAATGTATTTAATAATTAAGAAGATGAAAAAACCCATAACAATACTAGCTGCTACGGGTAAACCAAACTTCACTAAAATGTCAAAAAATAATTCCATTATATTAAAATACGAAATCTCCTATTGGCACACTCATAGATGTAACTGTACCGTTTTCATCTGTAATTGTTAATGTAATAATTTCAGTAGTGGTATCTTTGACCCAATATATGGTCGCACCCTCTATCTCTGAGGTACCACTTGTTGGACAGGTTGTTGTACTTGAATCACAACTTGTACCAAACATATTGTCAACCAGTTGTTTAGAAAGGTTGGCATAAATTCTACTTTCCACATTAGCAATAAACTTGTTAATTGTGGTGTTTTTCTCTGCTCTTTCGGCAGCTGCTTTTTCTGATTTAGCGTCTGCTTCGTTGTCTTTTTTTCTTTGTGACTGTAATTGGTCTACGGACAACACATGATTCGAGTACCCATTACCACTAAAGGCAGGATTCTTAAACTCGTGGACCAAGTCGGATGCTAATATTGATGTAGTCAGGAGGGTTAATGTAAAGGTCACTACTAGCACCATTATGTTTAATGATGTTTTCATACTACTATTTATAAGAAAGTGTCATTGGATTGACACTAATTAATTGACTATCGGGTATGTCGGGAAATTGACTATGTTATTTTTTTGACTTTGTTCTCTTTTGGTTCTCTCTCATTGTCAGAATAGTATTCAATTTTGTTCTTAAACGAATTAAGTCGTTGTCTAACATACGAATTCTGTCTATGAGACCAATTAACACACCATTCATTTCACTTAACTTTACTTTAATTTGTGTGGTGATATAAATGTAAATGAAATATACGAACCAACCTAAACCTATAGCGGCCAATGTTGCGAAACCATATCTATTTAATATATCTACTATGTCCATTATTCACTTTTTTCACTTTCATAATACTCTTTATACTGGTCTAGTGTTGCACCTTGTTGAATAATAAATGCTCTTATGTGTGCGAAGTTCTTTGCTAATATTTCATAATCATCATCTGATAATCCAAACAACACAGGGTCCTTACCATCTTCTTTGAGTTTAGCAAATACTTCATCTGCGTTCTCTGAGGTGATGATAATAAAGTTGAGTTTCTCCATTTTTGGTGCCTCTGGGGCATCCAAGTTTAATGGTGTTCTCTCTACTTCCTTTGTAAATACTTCTAACTGTTTAACGCTAGAGCAACTAGTAAGGAATGTAATTAGGATTAGCGATGCTAGGACACTCGCTATTGATTTGTGATTTCTTTGTAGCATTTATTTCTTTTTCTGTAAGTTCAGCCCCCATGGCAATTTCAACGCACCTTTGAGCATTGTCACTCGCTCTATTTATTATTTTTTCTATTGTTTTAGTTCTTGCAATTGCAAGGTCACCAATATCTCTTTTTTTGCCAGAGGCGTTGGTCTTATTAAATTTAGTGTCCAACGCCTTCAGCTCTGTTTCTAGTGTAAGCTTCAAGGCATTCAATTCTTTGTTTGCCTTTAGTATATTTTCAAAATCGTTTTTTTGTTGGTCAATCACAGCCTGTTGGCTTGAAACGGCTTGTTCTAGTTTTACTGCGTTCTCTTTTAGTATTGCGTTGTCAGCTTTTAGTTTGTACACATAAGCGACACCACCTGCTAAACCAGTCAGCATTAAACCTATCATTACCATTCTGATTGAACCAAACATTATTAGTCTTTCTTAATTACTGATATAATGCCCCAAATTACAGCCGCCCAAGCAGCTATATTAACAAAGGGACCACCTAAAATAATCAACATACCTAATGCAATTAAACTTGCACCAGACCATGATGACATTTCTTTTATTCTTCCTGTTAACCAGTTCATAAGTTTTACTCCTATTTTTGATGTTTAATCTTAGCATTGACTTTACGGTGTTTATTCCACGCCATAAAACCACCTAGTCTTAGTGACCAGTATGCCAGATAGTTCATAAGAAAGAAACCATTTATTTCTATATTGATATCTCTAAAGATTTCGTCTGCTTTCTTTTGAGTTATCACACCCATGGTATCTTTTTTATTTTTATTTAATAGTGTTTGATACTTGTAAGCATAATCGTGTACAAGTCCACCTATTAAAAGCACTCCAACTGGCGATAAAAATGTATGTAGAAACTTCGGAATTGAAGCTCCATCAAATTTAAAACCTGCCGGAATAACGAATTTTTCTCCGTTAATTTCATAATCGAAATCATTTGCAATTTCCCAATGTCTAGTACCTAGTAACCACATCTTAATCATTGTAAAGAAACCTTTACCTTTTGTCTTGATTGGTATAGGTCTCATTGTAGGAAATTGTGAATACTTAAAGTTCACTCTTGTACCAACCTTTTTGTCAAACAGATTGATAATAAACCCTATAATTATTAAAGCAATCAGTATTGACCATTGCCAGAATTTCATAGCTAAAGTTATTAGTAGTTCCATATTAGTCCTTACTTTTTTTATTTTGATTTATATATTGTTGATAGACTCTATGTGCTGAAGCTAAGTCTTTTTTCTTTTCAGGATCCTTTGCTCTTTCACTTGCCACTTTGGCTCTCTGTGACATAGCAATGGCAGCCTGCATTTTATGTGCATGTGTCTTACCTGAACCTTTGATTTTATTTATAGATTGAGTAGCCTTTGCCCTATCAGTAAACCCTAAACCATGTATAGTTCCTTTTGGATTTTCATCTGTATATAGGTCACTATGTTTATCTGAACCTGCTTTTTGACCTGGTTTTCTTGCAATTCTAGGATTTTTCTGTGCAACAATAGCTCTACTATCTCTACTACCTTTTCGTTTAGGTGGTGTGTCGCCTAAACTTGCGATAGGATGTACACTATCTATGCCACCGACTCTTATGCCTGTGACACCTGCATATTCTTTAAATGTCTTCATCAAATTGTCCAGAGTGTGGTGTATTATTTTGTAATTGCTTTACAAATTTATCGTGAAAGGTTTGTTTCTTTTCTACAATCTTAACCTCTTCTTTTTTAATACCACTCTTTTCGTCAATCTTATCTTCCAGTTTATTTAATGTTTCGTTGATACCTCTTAACACAACATTATTATTGTCTGTGTTTTCTTTCACATTGTTACCAAACTTTTTCATAATAAGTTCTCTTATTTTAGTTTCAGCGTCAGCTGTTGTACCAACATCATTTTTTTTCTTCACTCTTCTACCATTAGGATTCATGTCAACACCACCATGTGCTACTGCGTTAGTAGGTGCGTCTTCATCCATCTTATTGATTATTTCATCAATCATTTCTTTATAATGCTTTGGCATAATAGTCCTCCGATACAAGTTCGCCGTTCTTTTCATAAACACTTATGCCGAAACATGTCATGTATGGTTCATCAGCGATATCTGGTATTTCTCTTACTTCGTTTAATAACATATTATATAAATTTTCTTCTTTCAAATATGTTATGACAGCAGACTCTATCAAGTCTTTATGCTGTGCCATTGATTTGTCTTCTTTGATAAGTAAAGCTAGTGAAACGGCAAATGAACCTAATCTACTACCCAATCCTACTTTCTGTAGTATTCGTTTTAAATTGAATACAAATCTGTGTAACATTGTGTAGTGCTTTCGGTCACTACCCCTTACATCTTTCATCTTAATTAAGTTCTTACCTTTTTCGTCAATAATACCTAAATCAAAAGCTTTAAACTTATTGAATGGTGTTACCAACATCTTTACGACACGGTAAGTAATTATTAAATCAATTGCTCTACTCATAGTTCTTTTAACATTTCCTCTATGTTCTTATCTGTTTCTATATCGTTTAGTTCGTGTGGATATAGGTACTCCAGATAATTCAAACATGTTTTTAGTATTGACCAATATTTATTATCTACTTTATATAGTAATAAAGTTATAGCCACCTCTGCACCAAAAACATTCTGCAATACGACAAGGTGATTTAAGACAAGTCTTATCTTAATTTCCTTTGTGACTTCGTATTTACGAAACAACCTTTTTAGATATTTAAATCGCTTAATATCATCATAAAACTCCTCTTCTTTTTCAAGAGTAGGGTTGTCATAGTTTTGTTGTGCAAACAACAACCAATTATCTTTGGTTATTTCTTTGAACATAAAAAGTCTATACTAACTTAGCAAAGACTTTTGACGAACCGTTTTCTAGTTTCTCAAACTTGACTTCAAGTTTAAGACCACCTTCTTTTTTATGTGATATACCATCATCATTAATATCAGAACCGTCAAGGTCTTTTCCAAATCTTCCACCAAATTGGCTTATTTCACCAACAACTTTACCAGTTGCACCTTCCATTGCTGGAAGTTTTACATCTAGGCCTAGTGTTTTTAGTTTGTTTGTTAACTGTTCAACTGCACCCATAGGATTAATATATTCCTGTGAAGCAATAGAGCCAACAAATGCGTTTACTCTTTCCAAAATTTTAGGGTCATGTATATTGTGAACACCAATGTTACTATCTTCTACAGAGTTTACCTCTGGTGTACCAACATTACCTTTACCATATTTGGATTGAGATTCTTTTATGTGTTGTTTTAAAGTTTTCATCTCTTCTCCTGTTAAATCTTCTTCAAAATCCTCTAAATTTTTTTCTTTAATGTGTTGTTTTAGAGTTTTCATTTTTTACCTTTTGTTTTTTTCTTTTCAGATTTCAGCAATTCATCTACTTCACTCTTAGACATTCCTCTGAAACCATCATCTCTGTCAGCAATTGCTTTATTAATTAGTCTATCAATTACTTGTATTGCTCCTGACATTGCACTTAAATTACTTTTCATTTGAATTGCATCAGATTCTAATTTCACAATATTAGATTTTAAAGTTTCAAAATCATTTTTCAAACCTTTTTTTTCAGTTTCTAATTCCAAAAGTGTTACATACTTATACTCTGCCATAATATTTCCTCAATTTTATGCTAATACAACAGTACCACCGGTACCGATAACATTCCAATTACTATTTTTAAACATTAATGTAACTGTTTCACCAGGTGCATTTAATGTTGCTGTTGTAAAACCTCTTAAATTAGAAGGTGTGATAGTAACTGCATTTGTACCACTCGTTGATACATTAATAATTGTTTTAATTTGTCCATTTGCACCATCAGCTAATGTACAAGGCGCACCGGCTGAAGTAGCGTTTACTTCGGTAACTGCGTTTGTAATATCAATTGCTGTTGATGTTGAACCATCACCTGTGATTGATTGTGAAGTCGAATTCAAACCTAACCATGTAGGTACATTGTTGAATACATCTTCAGCTGTGATTTTTTTATTGATTGGTGTTCCGCTCGGGTCGTCCACTACATGGAACAAATCGACTGCGGCTAAACCGTCACCAAGGTCGGTTAATTGTGTGACTTTTTTATCTGCCATTTTTATCTCCTGTTAACCTCTTTCGAGGGATGCTACTGTAGGTAAATTCCTACATCACTTTGTTTATATATTTATAAAGGGAGCCGAAGCTCCCTTTAATTAGTTATTATTAAGCGTCTTGCGAATTAGTTAACGCAATTAAACACTCATGTGATACTCTACCAGCTCTACCGCCAGAACCAGTTGTTTTTAGGTTCCAACCTGCATGTGCAACTTTGTTAGCAGCTGTTTCTGAATCTTTATAGTTAAAAAGACCCATTGTAACACCTGAAATAAAGTTATCAGCAGTTGTATCATTAAACAAATCTGTTCTATTTGCTGTTGAAGTTTCTTTTCTGATTGCAGCCGTAGCCCATAAAGGTGCTCCAGCAGCTTCATCTACATTAGTCCAACTTGACATATTATTCTCTCCCTTTTAGTTAAATAATCGGTACTCACTTTTTTTATGTGTACCACTATTTATAAAAGGATATTACTTGAAGCCTAGTTTTTTCAACTCGGCGATAGTTTGAGAAGCTGTTTTGAATGTGATACCAGTACCACCTCTGGCACTAAACTCTTTGGTATTCTTTTCGTAATCATCAATCAGAATAGAACCAGGACTTGCGTAGTTCTTTTTCTGACTTCTCATTACAAGATTGATTTTGTTACTAGGTATTCCAGTATTTTTCATAGCCCACTTTCTCTTGCCTGGAATGCAATTTGGGTCAAATGCATGTTCAACATATGCACTTAATATATGTGGGTTATATTTCTTGACAAAGGCAAATAACTTTTTACCCTCATTCAACCATGGTCCGTCAGACCAGAATTTTTTATTAGCAATGATAGGGTCCCAACGCTCTTTTCTACCAAGTTTAGTCCATTGATTGATTGTAAGACCTGTAGTCTTCTCAATGTTCTTCACAAAGTCGAATAGAACACCGTCCATATCGAGATATATTCTAGGTAAATTATTCATAGTGTATCCTTTTTTATTATGTCTATATTATAACACAAGGTTACACATAAGGCAAGCAAAAAAAGCAAATTATTTGTAATTTACTTCAGGTTTTGTGTCGATTTTTGTTGGTTTTTCGCCTGTCATAGTAGATGTTCTCGCTTTGTCTTTCTGCGACTCTTTGTCATCTTTCTTATTAGGCACCATTGTTTCTAAGCCTTCGTCTTTTGCACTATACTTAGAATCAATCTTATTAAAAAACGCTTTCTTTTCAGCAGGCGTCATTGAACCAATACCTTTACCAGTTTTCTCTAGTTCTTTTTTGAACATTGCTTGGTAACCAGAATCTTCTCTGTAACTTCCTTGTTTGGCTACAACTTCTTCAATGCTGCCAGGCTTGTGTTTTAAATAGTTTGACATTTTATTTTCCTTTTACTTTGGCAGCTAAATCTTTATCTGCACCACCCCATGTTCCAGAGGATTTTGTTATAAATGAGTTTACTCTTGCAAAAGCCCATTGTTGCTGTGAAGCACCTGGTCGGTGTCCACCTCTCCAAGCAGCCATGCCTCTATCATATACTTTCTTTAAAATACCATATGGCATTCCAGATTTCTCAGCCTTATTTTTAAGACCCTCAATCTGTTCAAAAACTTGTCTTGCTGGGTGGTCTTCGTTCTTCATCTTTGATAATTTATCTCCGATTTCGTGACCTTTTTTGATTGTCTTTTTGTCTAAAGGTGGTTCATCATTGTATTTCTTTTTAGCCGTTGCCATACCAATTGCGTATGCTTTGTCTTTGGCCATTTCACTCACTTCTTCCTTTTCTTTTTCTTTTGCCATCTTATCTTTAAGATGTTTGTATGCAATACCAACTTGTAATAGTGGTTCACCTGTTTCTGGATTTACCATCTTTTCAGTTTCTTTTTTAGTTACTTTGGCCTTTTCTGTTTCTGCTTTTACTTTTAATGCTTGAATTTCAGCGTCTTTCTTTTCAAGTTCAGACTTTAATTTATCTGTATCATCTGTCTTTTCTTTTTTGACATCTGGTTTTTCTTCAGGTTTCTCTTCTTCTTTGGCTTCTTGTACAGATTCAGGTACACAATTTGGTACCATCTTGTCACCTTTTTTCTTCATGCCTACTTTTTTATAACCTACCCAACATGCTTCATATACTGGATTGTAAAAGTCTTCGTCAGCGCTTTCATCAATACTATAACTCTCTGCTCTAATATCAGCCTTGTAAAAGTTTTTAAGGTCAGTTGCATACTTGTTAAGGTCATCACCTTTACCATCTACTTTCATTACCATACCTTTTGCATTAATAGTAAAACCATGTTTTGCTAAATCAGTAGAAGCTTTGGCCATATCAGCCATGCTTTTGAAAGTAACTGTCATCTTTTTAAATTCGTGTAGAGTTTCTTCTTTATGGTAACCTGTGTCGTTACAATGTTCACATCCTTCACCATTACATTTAGTACATACTTCTTCACCAAGAATACTCTTAACTGTTTTTACATCTAGTTTCATTAACTTAGCAATCTCAGCCGCTGACTTACCATCTTTTTGCATTTGGTCAATCTGTGACATTTTGCCTTCGTCTAAATTTTCATTAGTTCTTTTAAGAACATTTTGTACAGCAGGGTGTGAAGATAAACCTTTTGCAATTTTTTCAATTGCTGAAACAGCACCTGAATAATTGCCTTGTTTATATCTAGGGTCGTTTGCAATACCATATGCCATTTTAATTTGTTGGTCGGTAAAATTTGCTTCATCTAAAGACATTCTAAACTCTTCAGCTTTCAAACCATTACCTTGAGCTGCTAACTGCATGTCTAAAATTTTTCTCATGTTACCAGATAGTTTTAATTTAGGACCACTACTGTCAACTTTTAGACCATGTTGTTTTGCTAAAGAAATCATATTTGCTTTTTCTTTATCATCTCTAAAACCTGAGATGTGGCCTACGCCTTCAGCAAATAGTTCTTCTTCTAATTCTTCTTTTCTAATCTTATTTAATTGGTCTGCTTTGTAACCATGTTTGGTCATCAATCTTGTCATAGCCATTGTAGATACAAATGGTATGTTACCACCATATAATTTTTCTAAAGCATTTTTATTACTATCAAACTTTGTAAACAACTGACCTAATTTGTTTGCATTATCAATAGAGATTGTTTTACCTCTCATAGGTTCATATTGTTTTTTAAGTACAGCTACTTGTGCGTCACTAAAACTTTCGTCTAGTGTTTCAACTAACTTTGATAATTGATTAATGTTTGCATGTTTGATGGCCAACTGTGTTGGTATGTCCATCTTTTTAATCATATCTTTAACAGACGGCGTTACATCTCTAGCTGTCTTTCTCATCCACAATTGCTTGATGTTTGCAATTTGTGTATCGTTTAATTTTGATTTTAAATAATCGTTTTCTTGTACTTGTACCTGAGCGTAAGCTTCGGCCATTGTTTGTCTGTATTTACTCATTAGTTATCTACCTTTGCTCCTGCTCTCCATTGATAACATGACCAGTATCTTGCTTTCCATTTAGGACCAGGATTATCACATCTGTGCCTTGCTCTAAATGACTTTCTTCTAGCCGGATTATCTCTTTTGATACTTAAACCTGTTGTGTCGCCAAAAGAAACCTTTACGACATTCCCTTGGTCATTTTTTACATAGACATAAAACTTCTTTGAACCACCTCTAACGGGGTCGTTCAGTTTTACTGTCTTACCTTGGTATTCAGCTTCGTAAATACCTTCTTGCTCGTGTTCAAATATACACTCTTCACATGCTTCATCTATTTTGTCAAATTCTTTAAAAGTTTTCATTATAGTTTCTCTATCATTCTAGCCACCACTTCTTGTAGTTTCGCTTTCCATGATTCTTTGTATCTTTCCCTATATTTATTCATTGTGGACTCTGTACTTGCCCATTCTTTTACATCTTTTTCAGATGGTTTCTCTCTTTCAAGGAACCCTTTTACTTTTTTAATAGGGTTTACTTGACCTGGTGTCATGTCTACCGTATGTTTTGTGTACTCTGGTGTACCAATTTCAAAGACTTCACCGTACATTTGTTTATATTTCTTTGTATGAATACTTGTTTTAGTCTTAGCGTCTTTATCACCAGGCGCTGGTTTATTATCGTTCTTCGTAGTATCTTTATTTTTAAAGTAGTCTGCTCTCTTACTCTTCACATCTTTTGATAATTGTTTATAATACTTTTTAGGTTGAGTACCTTTTTTCTTCTTCACATCTCTATCTTGTGGTTGAGCGTCTAAATCTTCTTCTATTTCTGACACAGCCTCAAACCCATAATCAACATTTAAATTATGTTCTCTCATCTCGGCCTCTCTATTAGTTGTAGATACAGGAATACAATCCCATATCCATGCTTTATGCAAATTGTTTTTATTATCTTCAACTACAATATAATTAGTACCTTTTCTGACAACTGTACCTTGTAGGTCTTCTTTGATATAATCTACTGTATCGCCGATATTAAATATCTGTTCTCTGATATAGAGGTCTCTAATTTGTTGTTGTTCAAACTGTTCTAAACTAGCGATTGGTTTTAAATTTCTCATATGTAAATAGTTAGCAGCCAGGTTCATACCTTTTCTAACTTGTTTCATAATACCATCTGCGTCAACACCTCTTGGTAAACCTTTTTCAAAACTTCTTAGGTCACCTTTGGCAGCCGCAGCTCTCATTTTACTAGCACTCATACCTGAAGCACCCTCGGCATCGGGGTCCCTTTCGCCAGCAGAAACTACTTTAATATTATCAAAGTCATACATACCATGTCTTGATGATACACCATTATACTTCTTCAATATTGTTTCAAACTCTCTTACTCTATCTGAACCTGCAACCATGGTTACATCTGAGTAACCTTTCTTATACAACATTGTAGCAATGTCAAGTACCATATTGGTCTGGTTGATTTCAATGTTTCTTGCATGAGAAGGAAACATCTTTTTCATAATAGATAATTTATCTCTAGGAGATAATGGATTCTTTTTAGGGTCATTACTTCTACTTAAATAGATTTTGTAATCATTTGTAGGTAATGATTTAACTTTGTTAATAAGTTTTTCGTGACCGATTGTAGGTGGATTGAATCTACCAAAAGCAAATGCAACTGATTTACCTCTTGCTTCATGCATTTCTAAATCGTCAATCTCTTTATCAGATACTTTGCCATCATCTAAAATCTTTTTACACTTCTTGTAGAATTTTAAGTAATGGTATTTCTCTAACATTTTATAGATAACATTTTTAGGTAGTCTGTTTTTAATTCCGTATTTTCTTATCTCATCTGGTGACATATCTTTATCAAATGCAGCTCTTCTATCTGCGTCAACACCGTCACCAATTTTAATAATATCTCTGATACTATCTTCAATCTCTTCTAATTTTTCATTGATTAGTTCTTGTAGATTTAATATATCATCTGGTGATAGTTCTTCAAGTTCTCTGTAATCAATGATATCTCTTTTTAGTTCACCTTTTACTACATCAATCTCTTGTACTTTTCTTTCAAAGTCTTTTAGATACATTGATTTATCAAAGGTAAAATCTTCTGGTCTTTTTATAAACTTATTATCTTCAATGTCAAATACAGCGTCTGCCTTTTTTTCTTGGTCGTTGTATGTTGCCATGTCTGTAATGAAATAAAAATTAATAGGGTGTTGTGTACCAGGTATTAATTTACCTTGAACACTATCTGGAGAGGAAGCTGACAAATACTTTTTAGATAGTCTAACTCTTTCCTCTTCTCTTTTTTCTTTTGGCACATCAAACAATACATTTAAATCTAAGTCTGCGTCTGCTCTATATCTTTTTGTAAGAATAGAACCAATAAGACCAACCTTAACAACAGGATATTCTGTTTCAAACATCTCTATTTGTTTGTCAATTAATGCCTTAACACTTGGCTTAATTGTAGGGTTGTTAGTATCAGCACCATCAAACACAGCCTTGGCATATGTTTTTCTAGGTATGTCTATGATACTTTCTTTAAATGTTTTCATCTTCTTCTTAATCTTCTCTCTGTGGCCATCCATCTTTTTGCTGTGTATGACTTAATTTTATTAGACAATAATCTTCTTACTGCTTGAGAACATTTGTTCATAACAACTGTAGTAAGTTCTTTATCATCTTTACTGTTGTCAATGATAATCATGTTACTCATACCAAATGTATTTTGAAACTTACCAATATTAGATTGCACCTGTTCCCAGGACTTTCTAGTAATATATTCTGGTACACTTCTTTCTCTTTTAGCATTTCTTTCTAACGCAACATCTAATGTTGTGTTTACAAATATCATGTAACTATCATAACCTAAACTATCTAACAATGCTTTTTGTTCTTTAATCTTGTCGTAATCTCTACCTGTACCGTCAATAATTAAACCTAATCTACCTTTGATTGATAAGTCCATTTGAGTAGATGTTACAGCCTTTGCTCTATCTCTAATAATATCTCTAGCCTCTGCCTCATCTTCAGGCATTTTTAATGATAGACCATGTTTCTTTAATGACCTTTCAAATGCATTATCTGAGTTGATAGGTTTTAAACCAGTACCACCAAATGCTCTGTTTGTAACGAAAGATTTACCTGAACCTGGACCACCTGCAAGGAAAAATGCCTTGAAGATATTAGGGTCATATAATCCCTCTTGCAATTCTTGGTATCTTATGTCGTCAAATTTTTTCATTGTACTTTCTTAATTATTTCTTTTGCTATTGCCTCTGGTGTACTACCCTCGGCTTTAATATTTATTATTTCGTCTTTATAGTATTGCAATAAAGGTGCTGTTTCTCTATGGTATACTTTAATTCTATTCTTTATAATTTCTGGTTTATCATCTGCTCTGCCTCTTGAAGTTAGTCTTTTGATGACCTCTTCCTCAGATACCACAAGATTAATAACATGGTCATATTCGATTCCCTTATCTTCCATTGCTTTTGCTTGTTCAGTATTTCTAGGGAAACCGTCAAACACATAACCTTTCATGGCGTCTGGTTGTTTCATTCTTTCTTTTACTGCGTCTATAACTATAGGTGTAGGTGCAAATTCACCTTTTGCCAATAGTTCTCTTACTTTCTTACCGTCTGTTGTATTCTTTTTTGATAATGCTCTCATCATATCACCTGTGTATATGTGAGCAATACCTAATTCTTTCTTTATCAATTCTGAATATGTGGATTTACCAGAACCTGGTCCACCAATCATAATGATTTTAGGTCCGTTGATTGCTTCAAAGAAGTATTGTTTAAATGACTTCATTAATTCCAGCCTTTAGGCATAGTAAAGTTTTGCCTACTAAATTCTAATCTATCTACAAGTTTAATTGCTCCTGCAACTTTATCAACTGCAACATAACCCTCTGGT
>Ga0213861_10002946_pt1 | contig 14267 bp, 9 predicted proteins | sample PICome_4_FD_160110 | JGI IMG/M metagenome (GOLD analysis project Ga0213861, IMG submission 160110) | Coastal seawater microbial communities near Pivers Island, North Carolina, United States - PICO131 | ecosystem: Environmental > Aquatic > Marine > Coastal | place: USA: North Carolina | collected... | reverse complement strand
TTGTGAACCCGTCCTGCTGGAATTCCAAATTCCAAATTCCTCATTCCAAATTCTAAATCCCCCATAAGATTCCCCAGCCACGGGGAGTTTCTTCATTAAGGCTGGCAGTAAGACCCCATCCCCACGTAACGTATCCCTAGAACCATGAAATTCCTCACTCTCCTCTTCATTCTCACTTCAATCTTCACTCTTCACTCTTCGGCTGTTTTGGCTGCAGAGCAGCCAAAACAGCCGAACGTCATCGTCATCATGGCAGACGATCTTGGCTACGGTGATGTCGGTTGTTACGGTGCCAAACCGGAAAACATCAAGACCCCGCACATTGATCAGCTCGCTGCCGAGGGTTTGCAGTTCACCAGCGGCTACTGCTCCGCCTCCACCTGCACGCCAACCCGCTACGCGCTTCTTACTGGCACCCACGCCTTTCGTGTCAAAGGCACCGGAATTGCAGGCCCCAACTCTCCCGCCCTGATCCAGCCGGAAGTCGTCACCATGCCGGACCTGCTGCAAAAAGCGGGCTACAAAACAGCGGTCATCGGCAAGTGGCACCTTGGACTGGGAGCAGACAAACCTGACTGGAACGGCGACCTCAAGCCGGGCCCACTCGAGATTGGTTTTGACTACTCCTTCCTGCTGCCCACCACCAATGACCGCGTTCCCCAGGTCTATGTAGAGAACCACCGCGTGCTCAACCTCGATCCCAAAGACCCGCTCTGGGTCGGCCACAAAAAACCCAGCCCGGATCACAAGACCGGTATCAGCCACCGTGACGAGCTCAAGATGGACTGGAGCCACGGCCACAATAGCACCATTCACAATGGTATTAGCCGCATTGGCTTCTACACCGGTGGCCACGCCGCCCGCTTCCGCGATGAAGACCTCGCTGACAAGTGGGTGGAGAAGTCAGAGGCCTGGATCAAGCAAAACAAAGACAATCCCTTTTTCCTCTTCTTTGCCTCCCACGATTTGCACGTGCCGCGCATGCCGCATGAGCGTTTTCACGGCAAGTCCCGCACCGGCTTCCGCGGGGATGCCATCGTCCAGCTGGACTGGTGCGTGGGGGAAATTGTCCGCATCCTCAAGGAGCAAGGACTGGAAAAAAACACCATGATCCTGTTCTGCTCAGACAACGGCTCCGTGCTCGATGACGGCTACAAGGACGGGGCTGTGGAAAAACTTCACGACCACCAACCCGCGGGCCCCTTCGCCGGCGGCAAGTATAAGATCCAGGAGGGCGGCACCCGCACCCCCTTCATTACCTGGTGGCCGGGCACCATCAAACCCGGTGTTTCTGAGCAAATCGTCTGCACCATCGACCTCGGCACCAGCCTGGCCAAGCACCTGGGTGTCAGCATCCCGCAGGACGCCTTGTTAGACAGCCTTGACGTCATGGATGCCCTGATCGGCAAGGAAGGCGCCAAAGGGCGTAGCAACCTCATCCAGCAGAGCAACGGCAATGACGGAGTCAATAGCCCCTTGGGCTACCGCTCTGGCAAGTGGAAGCTGCAGCGCCAGATGCCCAAGCTCAGCAAAGCACAAAGACAAAACCCGAACCGTGCCCCATTCACCAAAGAAGACGCCAGCTACAAGCTCTACGACCTCGATGCCGATCCCGCGGAATCCAAAAACATTGCCAAGCAGCACCCGGAGGTATTCGAGCGCTTGAAAACAGAACTCCAGCAGCAACTCGACGCAGGGCGCACGAGGCAGTAGGCACCAGGGTGCCTGATGAGCGATGGCGGATGATAAGGACGGATTAAACCAAAGCCCGCTGAAATCATGAGACTACTCGCTTCGCTATTTCTCGCTTCACTCTTCACCTTTCACTCTTCCTTTGCACAAGCAAAGGAGCAGCCCAACGTCATCTACATTCTGGCGGATGACCTCGGCTACGGTGACCTCGGCTGTTACGGACAGAAAAAACTGAAAACCCCCAACATCGACCGCCTTGCTAAGGAGGGGATGCAGTTCACTGACCACTACTCTGGAAATACGGTCTGCTCACCATCCCGCGCGGTTTTGATGACGGGACAGCACCCTGGGCACGTGCACTGCAGGGGCAATGGCAATGAGCAATCGGCTGCCTTGGATCCGGACATGACCACCCTGCCACGCTTGTTTAAAAATGCCGGCTACGTCACAGGTGCCTATGGTAAATGGGGATTGGGCCAAACCTCTGACGAAGGAGCCGTGAACCCGATGACCCACGGCTTCGATCATTTTTCCGGCTGGAAAAACCAGGGCGTGGCTCACACCTATTATCCGACCAGTATCATTCGCGATGGTAAGGAAGTCCCGCTCAAGGAGGGAACATACATCCACGATCTGATCATGGACGATGCCTTCGCTTTCATTAAAGCAAACGCAAAATCCGAGAAGCCGTTTTTCTGTTATATTCCGACCGCGGTGCCGCATGCCGCCATGCACGCACCAGCAGAGCTACACGAAAAGTGGCGTAAGGTTTATCCGCAGTTTGACAAGGTTATTGCCAAGTATGGAGCACCCAAGGGAGAGCCCTGTCCACCTGTGCAGAACCCGGTCGCCGGCTTTGCAGGGATGATGGAAAATCTGGATCATCAGATCGGTCAGTTACTCGACATGCTGGTGGAGTTGGGCATAAATGACAACACCATCGTCATGTTCTCTAGTGATAATGGCGCTCATCACGCTGGGGGCCATAAGCCGGAATTCTGGGATTCCAACGGTCCGCTGCGCGGTCTCAAGCGTGACCTCTATGAAGGAGGCATCCGTGCCCCTTTTCTTGCGCGTTGGCCTGCTAAAATTGAGGCCGGTAGCCATAGTGATCACATCAGTGCTTTTTGGGATGTTCTCCCCACCATGGCCGAGTTGATCGGACAGCCCGTGCCAGAACAAAGCGACGGCCTTTCATTTCTCCCAGCAATGCTTGGGAAAGAAGCCCAACCCAAGCATGACTACCTTTACCATGAGTTCATCCGGGTGCGTAATAAGGAGTTCACCGCGCGCTCCCTGCGCATGGGAGACTGGAAGGCGGTGCAGTTACGCAATCAAAAAACACAGGAGTTAAACCCCATCGAACTTTACAACCTGAAAGACGACCTCGGTGAAACCACCAACCTCGCTGCGAATCAACCTGAGCTGGTCGCTAAAATAGAAGGCCTCATGGATCAAGCCCACACCCCCCGCGGGAAAGGTGCAGCAAAAAAGAAGGCCGCCGTATCACTCAAGCCCATGGAGGCAGCGGAGACGATTCAACCAAACATCCTCTGGATCGTCACCGAGGACATCGGCTGCGACATGGCGAGCTACGGCACCAAGGGCGTTCACACGCCTCATATCGATCAGCTTGCCGCGGAGGGAGCACTCTACACCCGGGCTTACACGACGGCCTCGATTTGCAGCCCGAGCCGATCCAGCTTCATGACCGGACTCTATCCGCATCAGGTGTTTTCCAAGAACATGCGGATCAGGGAGCCGCTGAAACAAAAAACCCTGCCCGAGGGTGTGGACATTTTTACCAAGTACCTACGTGATGCCGGTTATGCCATTGGATTTCCCGGCCACGGCAAAAAAGATTGGGGATTCCTCGATCCCAAAACCGATCCTTATGATACCACCGACTGGGATGCATTGACTCAGCAGCAGCCCTTTTTCTGCCAATACCAGTTTTATGACACCCACCGGGTGAACAAGAAAATCAACGGCGAGTTCTTTCCCTTTCTCCCCTGCCCGGAGCAGCCCGTTGATCGTGCCAAGATCGATCTGCACCCCTACACCCCGGAAACACCCGAGGCCCGTGAAGAACTCGGCGCTTATCTGGAGAATATCAACCTGCTGGATATCAAGATCGGCAAGTTGATTGCAGATTTAAAAGCCAAAGGACTCTATGAGAACACCATCATCGTCCTGATGGGAGACAACGGCCCTCCGATCTTTCGAGGCAAGGGCTTTCTCTACGAGCGCGGTATTCTCATGCCACTCATCGTACGTGTCCCTGAACAATTCAAGATGAACATCAAGCCCGGCACTCAAACTGACGAACTGGTTTCCGCTTTGGATATGGCCCCAACCTTCATCGACCTGGCAGGTGGCAAGATCCCCGACTATATGGAAGGACGCATCTTTTTTGGGCCGAACAAACAGCCTGAACCCAAGCACCTGTTTGCCATGCGCGATCGCCATGACATGAATGTGGATCGCGTCCGCAGTGTGAGTTCAAAAACACACAAATACATCCGCAACTACGTGCAGCCTATGACCTGTTTTGAAAACAGCCTGGGCAATGTCGCCGCGAGCAAGGCTGGCAAAAAGCTGTTTGATCAGGGCAAGCTCCCCGCGCACCAGAGCCCTTACTTCAAGGACAAGCCCGAGGAAGAACTCTACGACCTGGAAAACGATCCGTTTGAACTCTATAACCTGGCACAAGATCCTGTACAAGAGGAAAGGATCGCGCGATTTCAAGCCACCCTCGCAAAGTGGGAGCAACAAACAGGAGATGATGGCAAGTTCGAAGACCCCGAAGCACTCAAAGAAATGCACCGCCTCTTTAACGAAGTCAAACGCGCCCGACAAACAAAATAGAAACGATGAAATTTCTCACCCTGCTCCTCATTCAGTATTCAGTATTCACTCTTCACTATTCGGTGGCTGCCCCTGCGGAGCAAGCAGCGGCCGAGCAGCCGACGAGCGATGAAAGAGCAAGCTCCAGCGGCCGACGGTCTGAAGGCGAAGCCTTCAAGAGGAGGGCAAGCTCTATAAAACCAAACATCCTACTCATCATGGCTGATGACATGGGTTTTTCCGACCTCGGCTGTTACGGCAGCACGATTAACACGCCGAATCTCGACACGCTGGCAAAAAACGGCATCCGCTACAATCAGTTTTATAATGCGGCACGCTGTTGCCCGACGCGTGCCTCCCTGCTCACCGGCCTCTACCCCCACCAGACTGGTGTTGGCTGGATGACCGCTGCTGACTTAGGCAGCTACGGTTACCACGGTGACCTCAATGACGACTGCCGCACCATTGCCGAGTGCCTTCGGGATGCTGGATACGGCACCTACATCAGTGGCAAGTGGCATGTCTCGCGGGAAAAAAGCTCCTGGCCACGGCAACGCGGCTTTGACCGCTTCTACGGCATGATCGGCGGTGGGGCCAGCTACTGGACACCTAAGCTGACGCTGGATAACAAAGCGATCAAACCCGGAGAGGACTACTACCTCACCGAGGGCATTACCAAGCATGCCAATCTCTTCCTCAACGAGCATTTTAAGAACTCAAGTGACAAACCCTTCTTCCTCTACCTCGCTCATTACGCACCGCACTTACCGCTGCACGCCCGTCCGGAAGACATCGCCAAGTATCGTGGCAAATTCAAAAAAGGCTGGGACAAGCTGCGGGAGGAAAAATACCAGCGCATGGTCGAGATGGGCGTCATCGACGCCAGCGTCAAACTCTCTAAAAAAGTATCTCTGGTCAAAGACTGGGACAAGCTGGACCCAAAACGCCAGGAAGCCATGGAGCTGCGTATGGCAATCTATGCCGCGATGATCGACTCCATGGATCGCGGCATCGGCGAGGTCATCGACACCCTCAAGAAGCACGATGCCTTTGACAATACCCTCATCCTTTTCCTCTCAGACAATGGCGGTGAGCATTCCTTCTCAGGAAAAGATGATATGGACATCGCCACCTACGGGACAAATGCCTCCAAACTCGGTTACGGCCCCAGCTGGGCCAACTACTCGAACACGCCCTTTCGCTACTTTAAAAAATACGCCCATGAAGGAGGTATCTCCTCACCCCTGATCGCCCATTGGCCGAAGGGCATCGAGCCACAGGAGAAAATGAACACCCAGATTGGGCACGTTACCGACCTGATGCCGACTTTGCTGGAGCTGGCGGGAGCGAGCTACCAGCCAAAAGAAAGTGGTAAAAGCTACCCTGAGCTCGTCGGCCATAGCCTGGTGCCAAGCTTCTCAGGCAAGAGCTACCAACGTGCCCCGATCATCTGGGAGCATAACGCCAACCGAGCCATCCGGGACGGCAAGTGGAAGCTGGTAGCACAAGGCATCAAAGGGAAATGGGAACTCTACGATATGGAAGCCGACCGCTCAGAAACCAACAACCTCGCAAAGCAACACCCCGAGGTCGTTGAAAAAATGGCCGTCCACTGGGACAAGATCGCCAAGGCCACCCATGTCTACCCCCTCGACGGCAGAGTCTGGGGAACAAAGATCAAAGATCCTCTGGGGAATAATACCACTCCGCAAAACAGACAAGACGATTGATTGATTTTGAGGTTTTATGAAATGCACTTCCTGATCAATGAGGTTCCGGATGAATTTCTCCTATGGCTTTGTTTCTCCTTAGTCATGGTGCCCGCACCATTCCTGCGTCGCGCCTTGCCAGATAAGAAATGCACCTCGGCAATCGTCCCGTCTGTTTTACTACTTGGTATAAGGTAAAATAAGCGCCTGTTGATAACCACGATGCCACCTACCTTGTCGGGGCAAGCGGCCACTTCACTCTGAACTTCATCATACCGTGCCAGACGGGAGCATGGGCGTCCCGCCCGCTACAAGCATAAGGTCTGACTGTTCAACAGGTGTAATCCAAAGACGAATCGCCCGATGATCTTGTGGATTCAACTTTCGTCTGCTTCCGCACGAGCTTTATCGAGCAGCGGGAGGGTTTCATGGAGGCCACACCAGTGATTGATGTGATCGAAATCGAGGCTGGTTTGGACCCTGAGAATTGCCACGACATCGTCAAAATCCTTGTTCCGTGCCCAACGCAGTTTTTGAATAATCACATCTTCTGCGGTTGGAAACCAGACCTGTAAATCCTCCATGATTTCGGACTGAACCCGACGCTTAAAGCGGGTTTGATCAAAGGGATCTGAGCTGAGATGGAATAGCTCGATCAGAAAATCGGTTCCATCGATGCGTAAAAGTTCTTTTTGAGTCGCGGTCACCGTTTCGAAAAAGCTTTGCTCTGCTAAACTGAGGCCCTTGGGAAGGTTTTTATTGAGCTCGCTCAAAGCATCACCATCAAGCTGTAGCACTAGATCCGCATCCATGGTCATGCGTGGAATACCGTAAATGTTGGATGAATATGATCCGACCAACATGTAAGGAATAGAAAGCCGGTTGAGAACGACCAACAGTTTTAACAGGGCATCATTTCCAGTCATCGGTCTAAATCATCTCAAGACGACGACGTAGTTCCGCCCGTTGCTCTTCGACGTTAAGGTTAGGAAATTGATTCCGAATTCCCATCATCGTCCAACGGCAGGCTTCCTCAAACAGGTCGGCACCTGCCAGGAATTTCTCGGCAAGCGACATGCGCCGAGCCTGCGCGACCTTGGTGTCATAGCAGGCTTTGGCTTCCTGCATGATTTGCTCGGAGGTCATTTGCATGGCTAGACTCTACTCTTCGCAGCAGAAATTTCCAAGCGAATAAAGGGCCTGGCTTTTTTATGTGATACAAGGACCCTCTCGGAAACCGCAGTGAAATTATGTGGTAAGATTATTGCTTGGCTGCCAGTAATAGTATGATCCGAAGGCTTCTGTCAGATGAACGCCTGCACAAAAAAAGATTATGAAACGACTCACTCTTCAGTGCCTGATGAGCGATGGCGGATGTAGCGATGAAGCATCGTCAAACTAACAACCAGGCGCACGAATCGAATCAATCTTTTTTCTAACACAGATTACACAGATGACCACCGATTGACACAGATCACTGATAGCACCGACCACACCAAAATCTGTGCTCATCCTCTTTCATCCGTGCCATCTGTGTTCAATGAACCGGCAAACCAAAGAAATCTATCAATACCATGAAATTCCTTGCTTCCCTATTTCTCTCTTCACTCTTCACCCTTCACTCTTCGGTGGCTGCTCCTGCTGAGCAGCAGGGCAAGCGCTCTACTGCCGAGCACCGGACGAGCGATGAAAGTGCAAGCTCCAGCGGCCGACGGTCTGAAGGCGAAGCCTTCAAGAGGAACCGAGCGGAGCGAGATAGACAGCCGACAGGCAGCCCCGCAGGGGAGCGACCGGGGGGGAGCATCAATGCAAGCTCTATAAAACCGAACATCATCCTCTTCCTCGTCGATGACATGGGGCTGATGGACACCTCGGTTCCCTTTGTTGTTGATGCCAAAGGAGAGCCACAGAAATATCCACTCAACGAATTCTACCGCACGCCGAGCATGGAGAAGCTGGCGGCAGCGGGAACTCGGTTCACTCGGTTCTACGCCCACTCGGTTTGCTCCCCCACTCGGGCGTCGATCATGACCGGGCAGAACTCCGCCCGCCATCGCTCCACCACTTGGATCAAACCGCAGAGCAACAACCGTGGCAACTTTGGCCCTGCCGAGTGGAATTGGACAGGCCTGAACAAAACCAGCATCACCTTACCACGCCTGCTGCAAGGGGCGGGGTATAAGACGATCCATGTGGGCAAAGCCCACTTTGGCCCAGATAACCACGAAGGCTCAGAGCCTCTCAACCTCGGCTTCGACATCAACGTCGGCGGCTTTTCCGCAGGGCAGCCCGGCAGCTATTACGCAGAAAAAAACTACGCGCGTAACGGGAAAACAGGACAGGTTCCGCACCTGGAGAAATACCACGGCACAGACACCTTCCTCACCGAAGCCCTCACCCTGGAGGCAAATCGACACATCGAAGCCTGTGTTAAAGAGCGGAAACCTTTCTTCCTCCACATGTCGCACTATGCCTTGCATGCTCCGTTCGATTCTGACCCACGCTTCGCCAAAAACTACGCCCAGTCTGGAGCAAACAAACACGCCCAAGCCTACGCCACTCTGGTCGAAGGCATGGACAAGTCCCTCGGAGACCTCATCGTCAAACTGAAGGAACTCAAGGTAGCCGACAACACCCTGATCATCTTCGTCGGCGATAACGGCTCTGATGCGCCGCTCGGCAAAGGAGAGCACAACAGCTCAGCTCCTTACCGGCAGAAAAAGGGCTGGCGCTACGAGGGTGGCATGCTCGTTCCCTTCATCGCTGCCTGGGGTGAGGCAGATAAAAACAACGCATCGCAGCAGAAACTACCCATTCCCGCAGGTGCGATCCAAACTCAGATGGGAACCATCCTCGACTTGGTGCCCACCATCTGCGCGCTGGCAGAAGTTGAGCTCCCCAAAGACATGCCCTTGGATGGTTACGACCTCACGCCACAGTTTGCGGGTAACAGGAACGAGACCCGCAAGGAAGACTTCCTCAACCACTTCCCCCACGACCACCGCAGCAGCTACTTCACCAGCTATGTCAATGACGGCTGGAAAGTCATCTATCACTACCCACTGCCAGGAAGAGGCCAGAAGGCAAAAGCAAAAGAACTCAGCCCCAAGTATGAGCTCTTTAACTTGAAGCAAGATCCTTACGAAAAGAAAGACCTGTCAAAGAGCCATCCGGAAAAATTACAGACGATCATGACGGCCATGATCAAGGACTTGGAGGCCAAGAAAGCACTTTACCCACAGAAGGATAACAAGGACCTACGGCCCGAGCTGCCTGCATCAGTAAGCAAGTAGGGCAAACTCAAGAAGCCGTAACATGGTGGGATTAGCAACAAGCAGCCAAACGCGGGACTTTGTGCCTGAGTAAGGTTAATAATAGCCGTAAGAAATGGGCTGATGCTCTTGACCATTTCACTTGAAAAAGCATATTCATAGCGGCACTCCCCATCCTGCCACCATATTATGTCGACAACACAAACACCGGAAAGCCAGTCAGCGATCACACCTTCTCAGGCCATTGAGATGCTGAAGCAGGGGAATGTTAGATTCACAGCCGGCTCATCAAGCAATCGTGATTACCAGTCGCAGGTATCACAAACGGCTGCTGGGCAATACCCCTTTGCCGCGGTGGTGAGCTGCATTGATTCACGTATTCCCACTGAGATTGTTTTTGATCAAGGCATCGGTGATATTTTTAATGCCAGAATCGCAGGCAACTTTGTCAACGAGGACATTCTCGGAAGCTTGGAATTTGCCTGCAAGGTGGCCGGTGCCAAAGCCATTGTGGTCATGGGGCATACCTCTTGCGGTGCTATCAAGGGAGCGTGTGATAAGGCAGAGCTGGGCAATCTAACACAGCTGCTTGAGAAGATCACGCCTGCCGTGGATGCTGTTGAGACTCCTGAAGGGGCGGACCGCAGCTCTGCCAACGCAGCATTTGTCGACGCCGTGGCGGCAAAGAATGTCGAGTTTACCCTAGCCAAGATTAGAGAGAATAGCTCTGTTCTCAATGAAATGCTTGAAGCCAATGAGATTGAGATCATCGGTGCCATGTATGATGTCGCCAGTGGCAAGGTAAGCTTCCACTAACCAGATGGCCCTGGCTTGTTCGGGAGGAAGTAAGGGAAGGATGGCGCTGAGCATAAGGCTTAGGATGGAGGTTTAATAAGCAAGCGTGGAGCCTTTTTGTTTCATGTTTGGCTGCACCGGAGTGGACTCCCCGCAGTCGTGGGGTAAACCTTGTAAACAATTCGTTTGAGGGGGCTCATGTGGACGCGGATCAGTTGAGAGACTGAGATTGACAATTCGCTTAATCCGCCGCACGCAGGTGACCTGCCAAACCGCAGTGAGCTCTGTTTCGGCAGAGCATGTTATAGAGGTCACCGGCTGCTCCGCCGGTGGCCTCTCTTATTGACATGCTTGCGGGTTGAAATTTCTCCTGCACCTATCTCCAAATCACTTACTTCATTATTGATGTCGTTTTCTTCGCTCGGTCTCCATCCCTCTTTGCTCAAGGCAATCGCTGCCGAAGGCCTTACCGAACCCACTCCTATTCAGAGGGGCGCTATTCCGGTCGTGCTGCAGAACAAAGATGTCCTTGGCATTGCTAAAACGGGTTCGGGAAAAACAGCGAGCTACGTGCTGCCTATCTTACACCGCCTACAGGATGGTCCGGCAAGGCGTTATCGTGAGCCCGGTGTGTTGGTTCTCGTGCCAACACGTGAGCTGGCGGATCAAGTCCATGGCGTTTGCCAGTCATTTACCGCTTCTCTGGAAAAGCGTCTGACAAGCGTGGCTGTTTATGGCGGTGTTTCGGCCAATGTGCAGATGCAAGCCATCGGCAAGGCCGATATGGTGATCGCCACCCCCGGCCGGCTTCTTGAGCTTGTCGAAAAAAATGCCGTCAAGCTCTCGGCCATTACCACACTTGTTTTAGACGAGGCGGATAAAATGCTTAATCTTGGTTTCAAGGACGAGGTCGACCGCATCCTAGCTCTCCTGCCGAACGAACGCCAAAACCTGTTGTTTTCTGCCACCCTCAGTAATGACCTTAGCCTAATCCAACAAGTCTTACTGAGGGACCCTGAGGTCATCAACATTACTGCTGATGTCGATCGTAACGATACTCAGCATGGCACGGACACAGAGGATGGAGCAGAGCAGGATGAGCTGATTCATCAGCTGGGCTACTTTGTATCAGAAGAGCGCAAGGGCCCCTTGTTACGTTACCTGATCAAACATCATGATTTGCAACAGGTGCTTGTTTTCGCTTCGTCCACGCACAAGGTGGATGGCATCGTCGACAAGCTACTAAAAAATAAAATCGATGCTGCAGCCATTCACGCCAAGAAGAGTCAGCAGTTCAGACGGGATATGCTCAAGGAGTTTAAGTCAGGTGAGCTGAGGGTTCTCGTTGCAACCGACCTTTTGTCGCGAGGAATTGATATTGAGCATCTGCCTTGCGTGATCAATTACGAGCTGCCGCGATCACCGAAAGACTACATTCACCGCATTGGCAGAACCGGCAGGGCAGATTCAGCTGGCGAGGCCATTTCTCTGATCACGCCCACTGAAAGACAGCATTTCCGAGTGATTCAAAAGAAGATGGGGAAACGGGTGTCGATGGTAGACAGCGAGGATATCAACCTGCACGGCTACTGAGAAAAAGGGACGTAGCATTTTCTTATTTCTTAATCAGCTATTGGCTAGCCTGCTCACTACGAACCGCCTTGATACGCATCTAGTGATGTAGCGCAGAAATTTAATGTCGCTAAGCCGAAATGTGAATGATGTGAGGTTCAGGCAAGCTGCTTTGGCGCTGCCGGACACAACAAAAAATTATTGCGATAGCGCCAACATCTATGGGAGAATCTTGCCATGGGAAAATTGCAAATTATGGGCTTAGCCATTCTGGCAGGCGTTCCATTTTTCTGTGGTGCGGCTTATTGGATGTATACCCAAGGCAATACGTTGCCGGCATATGCTTTGGCGGTAGCGGCCTTTTTTGACTTGGTGATCGGGCTTGTTTTCTTCGCCAAGGGCAAGCCTTCTGAATAAGCATAAGCCTGCGCTAGGCGACCATTTCCCTCTGACTTATCGATACGTCAACCACGCGGTCGCCACGGTGTCTTTGTCTGAGCTGACCCGCACCCAGTGAGCTGCAAAGCCTGTGGGAAAAACGTGAGTGTGGGTTTCGCCCGCTGTAAGCTTGAAGCTTTGGTAGGGATGGAAGCCGGTCCAGTGGTCGATGTCGACTTCCACGGTGATCGTGCAATCCTTGTCAGCGGTGAGCTCGAGGGTCTTCTGGTCGTAGCCGGTCATCAGGTAGGGATCGGATGGGATGCCTGCTTTCACTGGGGTGTTCTTCCAAGGGCCACCGACGCCGGTGGGCTTTCCAAATTTCCAGAGGTCATCAATACCGCCGAACCAGAGCGAGGTCTTGCCGTCCTCTGACTTGTAAACATGGGTGGATTCCTTTGCATCGGGTTTCAGGCCTGCGAGCACTAACAATCCGTTCCAGGTGGTGAAGTCACTGATCTGGCGGTTGTGGGTGCTGATCGGGCGCATCTTGGTGTAGAGTGCGGGAGCTCCGACAATCCAGAAGGGGACCTCGTAAAAAGTACCGTGAATGTTGGCCATCATGCGCTCAGACTCGACCTCGCGGTGCATGCGCGGGTGACCGAAGCTCAACGGCTTATCAAATGCCGCAGAACCCTTGGGCAAACGCAATCGTGTACGATTCCCCGGCTTTCCAACAATCGCCCGGCTTTCCTTACTGACGAGAATGACGGAGGCCTCATCTACGGAAAACTCCGGATGGACGGTGAGTTTTTTCTCCAGCTCCGCGTCGGGCTTGGTGGGCTCGAACTCAAAACCAAACTGGGTGAAGTCATAAGCTTGCTCACCATTGAGCACGCGCAGGTGGCGATTCCGTTTGGCGGGGTAGAGAAGGGCGCTGTTGATGGCCGTGTCCCCGACTTCGGCCTCTACTTTGGCGATGGCCTTGAATAGCTCGGCCCCCTCGGAAGCATCCCGGTAGGTGTCATCACTGAAGTGGAAGGAAACCGTCGCCTTGCAGTCCTGATCGGTCTGCACGCGGACCCACTGGGCTTTGAGATCCTCGGGGAAGATGTGATGTGCGTATCTGTTAACCTGGATGCTTTGGTAGTCTTCAAACTTGCCATTGCCTTTCCGGTCAATCTGCAGCGTGAAGGTAACAGGTTTGTCCGCTGCAAGGTGCACAACACGTCGTGGGAAACCATGAATCAGAAACGGGTTGGACGGAACGCCTGCCGCCACTTGATCATTCATGTAAATCGAGCCGGCGGCATTGCGCGGGCCCCATTTTTTCAAGTCTTCGATCTGACCAAACCAGAGGTTGGACTGTGGTTGACCGACCATCGGATTGCCCTGGATGCTTGCCTCATCCGTGGCGAGCACGAGCTGGCCGTTCCATTGGCAGAAATCAGGGATGTAGCGGATGTGGCTGGATATTGGTTCAATGCCCGCGCACTGACTGGCGGTGAAATTTTTGGGGAACTTGAAGAACATGCCGTGCATGTCCATGAGCATGTCCTTTTCTCCAATGTCACGAATACGTGGCCACTCGGTGAACCAGCCGTGCTTGGCATCGTTGTTGAGGCAGCCCTTGGGAAGTAGGAAGGTGGTGAATTTTCCGCTCTCCATGATCTGCAGGCGCAGCGAGCGTTTGTCCCAGCCAATGGCCCAAACGGGGTCATCCTTGCCAGCGGCAGTAGGGGCGACACCCTCGGGGCCAGTGACCTCGGTGTATTGGCGTCGCTCGATGACTTGCCAGGTCTTGCCATCGAAGGTGGCGAGGCAGCCCCGGTCCTCGGGCCCCTTGTTCTTGTAGTCTTGTGAGACCTGCCAGTGCTTGGAGCGGTCAAGATGGCCACTGGTCTCACCGTTGTTGCTGACCACCACCTTGCCCTGCGAGGTGAAGCCTCCCTTGCCGTGATAACCCGGGATGGGGTCTTCGAAGAGTTCCTTAAACTCAAGA
>Ga0213861_10002944_pt1 | contig 14274 bp, 12 predicted proteins | sample PICome_4_FD_160110 | JGI IMG/M metagenome (GOLD analysis project Ga0213861, IMG submission 160110) | Coastal seawater microbial communities near Pivers Island, North Carolina, United States - PICO131 | ecosystem: Environmental > Aquatic > Marine > Coastal | place: USA: North Carolina... | reverse complement strand
ATGGTGATTAATAATTTCATCTTCTTCTTTATCTGTATCTGTTTTATCTAAAAGGACACCAAGTGTTATTAATGCTGATTTAATATTTTGCTCTTTATAAAGTAGTGCATCAGCTAAACTATCTCCAACAATAGTTCTTTCTCTAAATGCTTTTAGTTTTGTATACCCTAAATCTAATTTAATACCTGGATTGAGATTTAAATCTTCATCAACTATTCTTTTTCCAAAATTAAATGATCCATATATCTGTTGACCTTCTCGGTTTCCCTCTAAAATGTTACCATAAATAACCCTTTTTTGATCTATATCTAGTAAACTAACTCCAATTAATGCATCTGTAAAAAAATGATCATCTCTAAGTTTGGTATCATATAGGGCAAAACTATATGCATCTGTCTCTAATTTTGTTCCACTACTTCCAATATCAACATTATCGTTTGCATACTGAAAAACGTATCCATGCATAGCATCTCTATCATCATCTTTAATTTTATCTGCACCAACTGAGATACCATAACTGTGAAAGTCTCTTGATGATGAATTTATAGATTTATTTTTACCTAAGCTAATTCTACCTTCACTCCATTTAAACCAATCCTCACTATCATAACTTCTATCAATTTCTTTTTTTGAATTTTTAAGAGCACTAACTAATTTTGATATTTTTTCATTTGTAAAATCAATTTCTGCATTAAGATTAGATAAATTGTCTTTATTTTTATGTCTTCTTAACCACTCAATTCGATGAAAGATTGGAAGAGTATTATTTTTAATTATACGTTTTGATAATTCAACATTAGCTTCAATGATTGCTTTAACATCATCATTAGCTGATGCATCAGCACAAGTAATTGTACCAGCGCAAGCTACACTATATTCAAAAATTGTGTTGGTGCCTGTCTGAGACTGTCTGCTATCTGTATCTTGTGTAATATATAATTTTGTAAAATTTGCTGAAAAAATAAATCCAGCCATGATTGAATTTCCTGAAGATGAAACTTGGTCACTAAATGAATATGACTGAGAAAACTCCAAAGTGCTCACATCCCATGGGGTAGTTAATGTATATTTATGAATTGAGTCTGAGCCATTTCCACCTATATAAAATATAGTTCCACTTGAATGAAATTGAATACTTCTTGGATTACTTTCTTTACTAGTTAAAGCTGAAGATTGAGTTGAGTCTTTTGTTGCAGTCTTTACATCCCATGGGGTGGACAATGTAAATTGTTGTATTACCTCTGTTTGATTACCAGTGACATACATTTTGGTTCCATCAGTTTTAAAAGCTAAAGATCTTAATTGATTTTCATCTGATACATTAAAATCATCATCATATTGTAATGTAGAAGTATCCCAAGCCGTAGTTAAATTGTATTGTCTAACTGACAACTCAGCATTATCTATAACATACATCACTTTCCCATCTGGTTTGAATTTTATTGCATGAGGTTTGTCTATGTTAGTTAAAGGTGTTGAAGAGGTTTTAGTAGCAGTGTTAATATCAAATGGAGTGCTTAAAGAATACTGAATTACACTATCAGTTGTAGAGGTGGTATCCTTTTCACGATTTGTTACATACATAATTGTTCCATCTGGTTTAAAGTTTATTTGTCTTAAGCCATCAGCGTCTGAGGAAATATCTTTTGATTGTTTAAACTCTATAAAAGCAAAAGCATTAGAATAAAATAATGCTAAAAAGCTAAATACAAAAAATGATGTTTTGATAATTTTTTTCACTTTAGCAGATTAATTAAATTAGGGTAAATACAACCGTGTTGGTGCCCAAATCGAATTAAATTTGTTAGCTATAATATCATTTTAGAGCTTTCTCACATGTCATGTTGACAACTGACCAAAATGGGTGGAAAAAACAACTTATAAGATTTTAATAGAAATCATGATTAAAATTACAAATAAAACTAATGAAGAACAAATCTTCAAAATTATTAATGAAAATTTTAGTCAGTTAGCACCTTCATATTATTCGTTGGTAACAAATTGGTTTATTAATGCTTATAAAAATTTTAAAGGTATCGATAAGTATATAATTTTAATTTATCTGATTAATAAAGACTTTATTTACTATAGAAAAAATGGACTAATGGTTGATTATGATACGTTTTATAAAGATAAAACACTAGAAATTCCTAAGATTAATATTTCAGATATTGCAAGAGACCTTCTTATACCTAAGGAAAATGTAAGAAGAAAAATATCTGAATTAGAAGAAAAAGGTATTATTAAAAGAGCAGGAAAAAAGATCTTTGTTGAAAGACCTGGTTTTATTCAAGCAAAAGCTAATATAACTTTAAAAGATTTTAGTAGTTTGGTTTCTACTTTTAGTGAAATTTTAAAAGATAAAAAAATAATTAAAGAACCTTTAAACACAGATCAAATTTCAAATTTAATTAAAGAAAATTTTTCTTTTTGTTGGTATCAATTTTACAAATTTTTATTCATGTTTTCTAACCGTTGGAAAACAGATACTAAAACTCAGGATTTAGAAACAATATGTGTGGGATTAATTGTGATGATTAATACTGTTCAAAATAAAGGTTTTAAAGACAAGAATTTAGATAGACAAAAATATTTTAAAGCAATTCAAAAATCTAATCACATTGGTATTAACGCATTTTCTATAGCTGATATTACGGGAATTCCAAGGGCTACGGTTGTTAGAAAATTACAATTTTTAATTGAAAACAAATTTTTAAATATTAGTGAAAAAAAACTTTATACCTTTGCTATGGGTACGAAAACTAAACAATTTAAAGTGATCACTAAATTACAAGATAAAAATATGAAAGCTTTGGGTAAGTTTTTGTATAAGGTTTTTAATCAGATTAAAATAATAAACACTAATTAGATTTTCTTAAAATAAGAACAAAAATTACAGATGTTGCCATCATCACTAATGCATAGGCAGCTGTGGGTACCATATAAATAATATTATCAAATAATTGAGTAGCAACAAAAACTGCTAGGGTTCCATTTTGCAAACCACATTCTAAAGAGATAGCTCTTTGTTGAGGTACCCCTGATGTAAAAAATTTAGCAACATAAAATCCTATCACCATCATAGTTACATTTAGTATTAAGGCTATTAAACCTGCTCGAGTTAAAAAGCTTACAATTTTATCCCATTCTTCAATATATATTGCTGCAAAAACAAGTAAAAACAATGCAATAGAAAATCTTTGAATAAACTTCAAATTTCTAATCACTAAATCACCTGTAAAGTGTCTAATAATCATTCCAATGATTACTGGAACTGTAACTACAAAAAACATTTTTAAAGATATGGCTACCATTGTTATTTCTCTCTCAACATAAGTGATATCAAATAGATTAACTGAATTAATCACAATGAATGGCACTGTTACTATACTTAATAAGCTCATAACCGCTGTCATTGATATGGATAGCGCCACATCACCCTCTGCAAATTTTGTAAGAACATTGGAGGTTACACCCCCTGGAGCAGCTGCAATTAGCATTACTCCTAAGGCCATTTCAATCGGCACACCTAAGGTAATGATAAGTAGATAAGCAACGATTGGTAAAACAATTAACTGACAAATAAAACCAATAAAAAAATCTTTAGGGTTTTTTACAACTCTTAAAAAATCATCTACTGTTAAAGAAGCTCCTAGACCAAGCATAATAATAGCTAGAGCGATTGGAGCGATGTTGGTTACTATTTCCATGAATTTAATCTAAAAGTTGATCGTTTTTCCACCCATTTTGATCATTTGTCAACCCATTTTGGACATTTGTAAAGAATAAAATAGATTACCATAAATAATGCTGTAGCTAAAAAATTTAATTTAATTTAATTTTAACACCCGTACAGATATATTTATTTCACATACATTGGTCAGAATAGATAAAATTATAAGATTTTTATCTTTTAATAGGTGGCGTTAAAAACAATAAAAACTATCCAATCGATATCAAAGTAAGATCATCACTTAATTTTCCAGATTTAGAATTTTTAATTATTTTTTTACTAACATCTGATAAATGCTTTTTTGAATCTTTTGAGTAACTATCTTCAATCATTTTAACTGAACCTTCAATACCTATTTCTTGTCCCTCGGCATTTAAACTTTCAGATAAGCCATCTGTAAAAACGTAAAATTTATTTCCATTTAAAACTTGTTTATTAATTTTATAAATTGATTTACTTTTTTGGTGTATGACCCCCATCGGTGGTGCTTCACTATCAAAATTTTGGTATTTACCATTTTTGTCTCTAATAATAGCTGGTTGATGTCCCCCATTTACCCATGAAACTTCTTTGGTAATTAAGTCATATCTTCCAAGAACACATGTCACAAACATGCCTGATGTTTTGGTGAGAAATAAATCGTTATTCATATGAAGCATCATTTCATCAGGATCTACCTGATCTCTTGACATTACCTCAAACAAAGTAGAAGCTTTTGCCATCACCATTCCAGCATGAACCCCCTTACCTGCAACATCTGCAATTATAAAATTAATACTATCATTATGGGGATAAAAACTAAAAAAATCACCTGAAACTTCTCTCGAAGCAATATTAATTCCTTGCACAGGATAATTTTGTAAATCTCTTTTTGGTAAAAAATTTTCTTGAACTTTTGCAGCCAAATTTACTTCTTTGGAAATTCTACTTCGCCACTTTTCTTTTTCATTTTCACTAATCTCAAGCTTGTTCATCAATTTATTATAATAAAGTCCTATTACCCCTCCTGCAGTGAAAGGATCTTGTGGGCCTCTGATAGAGAGATCTCCACTTTCAGACTGTTTTTCAAGGATTGAAATTAAATCATGTTCTACTGAAACTGCATTATGTTCAGCAATATTTAATCCTAATTCCTCTTGTAAAGGAGTTACTCTTAATGGATAAAAATAATTTAAAATTTTTAAAATAATATAAGATCCAAAAAATGCGAAAGCACCAATTGCTAATATTCCTATAACCTGGACTTCAATTTGCTCTAACCTTGTAAGTCCTGTTCCTAATTTTTCTAAATCACTGAACAAACCAACTGAAATAGTTCCCCATACACCTGCTCCTAAATGAACAGGAACTGCACCTACAACATCATCTATCTCGTATTTGTTTAACAGTTCATTTATAAAAATTGCTATAATTGCACCAATCATTCCAACGAAAATTGCCGTAACTGATGTCATTGAATTACAGCCAGCTGTTATAGCAACCAATCCTGCAAGAGGACCTAATATTACATAAAACGGATCTGGTTTTTTAAATAATAAAAATGAAATACCTAGTCCGGTTAACAACCCAAAAGCAGCAGAAAGAAATGTATTTATCAATATTAACGGCACTGTTTCATCCATTGCTCCATTACTTCCACCATTAAAACCAAACCAACCAAACCATAAAATTAAGGTTCCTAAAACGGCTAACGGAAAACTAGAGCCAGTAAATTTACCTTTATTAGACTCAGAATATTTACCAATTCTTGGCCCTAAAATTAATACTGCAGCGAGCGCAATCCATCCTCCGACAGAATGAACAATAGTACTACCAGCAAAATCAACAAAACCAAGTTCTGTTAACCATCCAGTAGTTTTTACTCCTCCCGTAACAGCCAGTAACTGCGTTACAGCATCATTCATCTTATTTAGATAACTGGATGACCAAGCCCAATGGCCGACAATTGGATAAATTATGCCAGTTGCGATTATCGTTATTATTAAATATCCATTAAATTTCATTCTTTCAGCTACAGCGCCAGAAACTATTGTTGCAGCAGTTGCAACAAACATTGCTTGAAACACAAAATATGTCATGTAATCAGCTTTTTCGGTTTTAAAGAAAAAAAGATCTGTTCCAAAAAAACCGTTATAACTTGTCCCAAACATTAAGCCGAAACCAAAAATCCAAAAAACTACAACTGCTAAACCAAAATCAGCAGCATTCTTAAGGGCAACGTTAATGCTATTTTTGTGTCGTGAAAGACCAGTTTCCATACACATGAAACCAGCTTGCATGATGAAAACTAATATCGCACAATCTATAACCCAAAGAGTATCAACAAACGATTTTACAGATTCCAAACTAATACTTTCCATTTTCTATCAATTATTAAATATCATCTATAAATTTATTTTAAAATTTATCAATCATTATAGATGCGATTAATTAACTAAAATTAATAATAGCTCTTAAAATTTCTTATTTACCAATTGCAATAATTGTTAAATCATCGTCAAGAATATCGTTATCTTTTTTAACACCATCTTCCACAATTTCTTTTTTTAAACTTTTTAAACGAATTTCTTCTGTCGCACTTGTAAGCTCTTTTTGTAATGAAGAGTTTGCGTGTTTTAGAATTAATTCTTTTACACCATCAATTCCTATTTCTTGTTTATTTTCATCCATGCATTCTGAAAATCCATCGGTAAAACAGTAAATTCGTCCACCATTTAATTTAAAGCTTTCTAATTGATAAACACTTTCATCTTTATGTTTAATCACTGCCAAAGGCATTGAGCTTGAAGGATATTCTTTAAAATCTTTACCCACTTTTAATAAAGTTGGCTGATGTCCTGCATTTGCAATTTCAACTAAATCTGTTTTCAAATTATATCTTCCAACAATAGAGGTAATAAAAGTACCTGCAGGATTGGTTTCTTTTAAATCATTATTCATCTCTAATAAAATTTCGTTGGGCTTAAATTTTTGCTTAGCGAAGATCTTAAATAAAGTAATAGCTTTTGCCATAACCATTCCTGCATTCACCCCTTTTCCCGAGACATCGGATAGGGTAAAATACACCTCATCATCATGAAGGTAAAAGTCATAAAAATCTCCTGAGATTTCTCTTGCGGGAATATTTAATCCAAATATCGGGTAATTTTCTATATCTCTTTTTGGCATTAATCGTTGCTGAACATTCATTGCAAGTTTTATTTCTTTAGAAACTCTATTCTTCCATTTGTTTTTTTGCTTCTCACTTTGTTCCAATTTGTTCATTATGACATTGTATTGTGTGCCAATGATTCCACTGTCAGTAAAAGGATCTTGTGGTGCGCGGCTTGAATAATTATCTGATTTTGCTTGATCAGTTAAAACCTCAAGTAATTCGTGCGTATCCGTTGATGCATTGTGTTCTGAAATATTTAAACCAAGTTCTTCATGAATTTTACTTACTCTTAGAGGAAAAAATGAATTAATAGTTTTTAATATTAAATAAGAACCAAAGAAACAAAAAGCACCAATTGAACCTATACCAATTAGTTGAATATATATTTGCTCTAATCTTGTTTTTTCAACACCCATCACTTCAAAATTTCCAAACAAAGCAACTGCAATAGTTCCCCAAATTCCACATGCTAAGTGAACTGGTATTGCACTAACCACATCGTCAATTTTAATTTTTTCAAGTAATACAATTGTTGAACCTGAAATAATTCCACCAATACTTCCTATTATAATTGCATGAGTAGGATCCACATAAGCACAAGAAGCAGTTATTGAAACTAGTCCAGCAAGGGGACCCGTGATCATAAATAGTGGTTCTGGTTTTTTTAGAATAATGATGCCCATAACACTTGAGAAAATAAGTCCAAAGGATGCTGATAAAAAAGTATTAATTAAAATTAATGGAATTTTTAAATCCATTGCCCCATTAGCACCCCCATTAAATCCAAACCAACCAAACCACAAAATTAAAGCGCCTAAAGCTGCGATTGGTGTGTTACTTCCTTGAAAAGATTTTTTTTTATCATCATCTCTAAATCTTCCCGTACGATTACCAACTACCAATAATACTGATAAAGCAATCCATCCTCCTACTGAGTGCACAACGGATGCACCTGCAAAATCTAAATATCCTAATTGACCCAACCAACCGAATTTTTCTGCAGGATTTTCAAAATTAAATGCCCAAGACCAATGACCTACAATTGGATAAAACAAACCTGTAGCTAAGAATGTAATGATTATATATGAGAAAAATTTTAATCTTTCTGCAACTGCACCTGAGATGATGGTAGCAGCTGTTGCAACAAACATTGCTTGGAAAACAAAATAGGTCTGATAGCCCGCAACCTTAGTGGTAAAGAAAAAAAATTTGGTTCCAAACAGTCCGGATACACTAGTTCCATACATTAATGCAAAACCAAACGACCAAAAAACTACCACTGCTATTCCAAAGTCTGCAATATTTTTTAGGGCAACATTAATACTGCTCTTGTTTCGAGACAAACCAGTCTCTAAACACATAAAGCCTGCCTGCATTAAAAAAACAAGGATTGCACAAATTAAAAGCCAAAAGGTATCCAAATTTGCTTGTAAGATTGCGTCTAGACGAAATTCTAGTGCAGTTAAAGCTCCTTTATTAGTAAGCTCTAATTGATTTATGTTTGACTGCAGCTTATCAAATAATATTTGAGTATCCGCTGCAGTCATAATTTTATTTTAATTAATCTACTAATTTTCTAGCTTCACCAGCATCAGTAATAATCTTATCAACACTTACTACTTTAATAACTTCAAAGCCTGTTCCAAGTATTGCTTTTTTATAATCTTCATTAGTTAAATCAGATTTATCAGGGTAAGATGATACCGCTACACCTTCTGGCCATGAAACTTTAACAGTGGCAGATGGGCTAGCTGCTTGAAGTGCTTTAGTTACCATTTTTTGGCATTTAATACACATCATTCCATTTACTTGAGCAATTTGAGTTTGAGCTGCAAATAAATTAGTTGAAAATAAAACGAAACCTAAAAATAGTATATATTTTTTGAACATTGTTTTTCCTCTTGTTAATTATAGTGCTAGGCTATCACGTATCAATTCATTTTAAAAATTTATCAATGCTCATATTAGGGTAAATGATTAAAATTTGCTGGAAATCTGAATTTTTTCTTAATAACTCGTATGTTATCTGTGAATACTCATTGGGTCAAAATGACAGTCCATATGATCAATAGTTTCAAAAAAAATTTCATTTAACTCTGAAGAATGAGTTGTTGGGCAAATGTTTGCTAAATTTAATTCATCTGCATAATCTTCTTTAAGTTTATTCATTGTTAAAGAACTAGCATAAGATGTTGAAGCTTGTAAAATACTTCCAGAGTTTATTAAAGTTAAGCCTGGCCCAATTATTGCAGAATGCGGACCACAATTATTTAATAAAGGCATTAATAATAATATTAAAATAATTTTCTTCACAATGTTCGTTTAAACGAGAATATTTAATTTGAAACTGTCAAACTAACCATTATGGGTGGAAAGCTAATTTTTTTTAGCAATCATCGCCTCTGGTAAAATTGCCGTTACGACTAAGTGTTAATTGGCAAGCTCCATCTCTAGTTGTAATTTCTTCTGCAATTATATTAAAATTTGAAGAACCTATGCTTGCAACACAAATTTCATAACCCATGTCTTTACCAATTTGATCCCCTCCACCAAATAAAATTGTTTCAATATCATTTGATGTTGATGAGGAAGGTGTACAGCTATCAGCTTCCTGCGTGTAATAACTTCCACTATTTGAATATTCTTCTGTTTGAGCTAGTGATATTTGTTGCATCACGTTTTTTGCAGATTTTTCTTTAGTGCCTGAAATATAACCGCTGTAAGTAATAACTCCTACAGAAGCTAAAATACCAATTATCGCTACCACAACTAAAAGCTCAACTAGAGAAAAACCTAGTGAGCTTTTAATTTTCATATTTTTGTTTCTTGCAATCGAGATGATTATTCTATTGCAACAGTATTAGTTAGTACGTCCGCATCTTCGTCACCAAACTTAGTAGAAACGGTAATAGTTCCAGCAGCATCACCTATTATTGTTGTAACACCTTTTCCTGTAGCTAAACATGTGGTTGTACCATCTGAAGCCGTTGGCGCAGTTGAACCGTTTGTTACTCCTCCACAAACTGGCGTGTACGTGTTTTTAAAATCTGCTAGCGCAGTAACTGCAGCAGTTATGATTGAAGCTTCTGTTCTACTTGAACATGTTAAGTTTCCACTCATTGCAGTAGCTTCTGTACCCATGTTACATTTTTGAATTTCAGCAGCTAAATATTTTGTTACTGCCCCTTGGTTTGATTTAGAAGCATTAATTTTCGCACTCTTAGTGTAACCGTTGTAAGCTACAACACCTACCGCAGCTAAAATACCAATAATTGCTACAACAACTAGCAATTCAATAAGTGTAAAACCTTTGTTATTTTTCATAATTTCCTCTGTTATTAGTTATTATTGTTAAAATTTATTATAATTATTGATGATGTAAACTAAAAATCTTATTATATATAATGATATTCAAAGAAAATTGCTCATATTGGGTTTACTTGTTACTTATTTTTGTTAATAGCTATAAATATTAAATAAAATATGAAATATAAAGTTACAGATATTGAAAATGTAAGTACTGTTTTTCTTACTGGAGAAATAGATATGGATGTTGCAGATGAGGTAAGAGAAATTGTTTTTCCCTTAATTGATGCTGGAAAAGAAGTTCATTTAAATTTAAAAGATGTACCCTACATGGACTCTTCTGGTATATCGATAATTATAGAGAGCAATCAAAGAGCTCGAGAAAAAAATACTAAAGTTGAACTTAAAGAAGTTAGTCAACCTGTTGAAAAAGTATTAGCAATGGCAAGAAAGTTTCTATGACATACAAAATTACAGAAGAAGACAATATAAGCACCATATTTTTAGATGGTGAAATAGACATGGATAAAACGGATGAAGTTAAGGGAGCTATCTTTCCTGTTATCGACTCTGGTAAAAATGTTGCTTTAAATCTAAGTAATGTTCAATACATGGACTCTTCTGGTATTTCAGTTTTAATAGAAAGTCATCAAAAAGCCCTTGAGAAGGGAACCAAGCTTGTCATTAAAGATGTGAGTAAATCTGTTTTAAAAGTAATCATGATGGCAAAGTTAGAACAAATTTTAAATTTGGAGTAAATAAATTATGAGTTTAGAAAACTTAAATCAATCAGAGAAAAAAGATTTTTTAGTTAGCTCAGCAAGTTTGAAAGATGTCAGAGCTTTCTCTAGAGATGTTTTTGAAAAATTTAAAATTGATGAAGATTTAAGAGAAGAGTTAGTTTTGGCAATTGCTGAAGCTGCACAAAATATAGTTAAACATGCATATAAAGATATGCCTGACACTCAAGATAAAATGGTTGTAAGAATATCTTGTAGTGATGATGTTCTAGAGATTTCTTTCTTTGATAAAGGTAAACCAGTAGAAAAAAGCGAAGTTAAGCATAGAGCGATCGATGATATTAAACCAGGTGGACTAGGAACATTTTTTATTCAACAAATTATGGATTCAATTAATTTTGAACCAGGAAAAGAACCCTGGATTAATAATTTAGTTTTAACCAAAAAATTAAAAAATTAATTAATTAAAGCACCCACGTTAAATATTGGTGAGTACATAGCTATCATTAAACCACCAATCATTACTCCCATGAAAACAATCATGATAGGTTCAATTAAAGCAGACATGTTATCAACTGTAGTATCAAATTCTTCTTCATAATAAGCAGATACTGAATTAAACATTTCATCCAATTGACCCGTTTGTTCCCCAACAGAAATTAATTGACTAAAAGTTGGTGGGAAAAGTGGTTCTTTTAAAAAAAGTTTTGTTAAGGTATCACCAGAGAACACACCTTTTTTTACACTCTCTAGTGCATCCGTTATCACATCATTATTGCTAACTGATTTTGCGATTTCTAAACTCTCTAGTAAATTTACACCTGCTGCACTTAAATTACCCAAAATCAATGCAATTCTTGCCAGTAGAGATTTTAAGATCATATCTCCAAAAATAGGTAATTTTAAAATTTGTTTATGCCATCTAAAACGAATTGCAGCATTTCTTTTTACAATAAAATTAAACCCGAAATATCCACCTATTCCACCAAACAGAATTACTTTTCCACCTGTACCACTTAAAAAATCACTCATTGCCATGATGGTTGCTGTTGCAGCGGGTAATTCTAAGCCCATTCCATCGTACATTTTTGCAAATACTGGAACTACTTTAATCAACATAAAAGCACTAACAGTAATCGCTACTGTAAACATGATCGCTGGATACATTAAAGCTCCCTTAATCTTTTTTTTAATCTTTTCTTTTTTCTCTAATGAATCTACTATTTTAAGTAAAAATACATCTAGCTTACCACTTGCTTCACCAGCCTTAATCAAGTTGACATAAATATTATCAAAGTATTGCGGATACTTTTCAAAACATTTTGATAAGTTCACACCCCCTTCTAAACTTTTTCTAATATCTTCTATAATGTCTTTAAGAGCAGGACTTTCTAATTGGTCTCTTAACATTATTAAAACCTGTAAAATAGGTAAGCCCGCCTTAACCATGGTTGCAAATTGCTTTGAGAATATAAGAATTTCTTCTACTTTAACTTTTTTTTTCCCAAAAAGAGATGAGCCACCTGATTTTTTTTTTGCTTCACCTTTTTTTTTCTTAGACTTAATTATGTTGGTGATTATTACTTTTTTTTCTTTTAATAAATGAGAAGCTTCATCAAGGTTGATTGCCTCAATATCTCCTTCTACATATTTACCTTCGGATATTCCTTTATAAGTAAAAGCTTCCATTTTTATTCGCCTGAAAGAATTCTCTCATACTCTCTAAAATTAAGCTCACCAGATGCAATCATTCTTCTACCCATATCTTGCATCGTTCTAAATCCTTCCTTAATAGCTATTTCTCTTAATTCAGGAGTGGTTGCTTGTTTTAAAATAGCTTCTTTAATTGGTTTTGAGACCACTAAGATTTCATAAATACCTTGTCGACCTTTGTATCCTGAGTCACTACATTTTGCACAACCTTTACCTTTGATGGCTTTTACTTTTGAAGCGTCTTCATCACTAAACCCCATATCTTTAAGAACTTTAGGATTAACATCATCATCCGGCACTCTACAATCTTTACAATTTTTTCTAGCTAGTCTTTGGGCTACAACAAGTTGGCAGGCAGCACTTATTAAATAATCTGGTGTTCCCATGTTTTGTAATCTAGTAATGGTACTTGGGGCATCATTAGTGTGTAGAGTACTAAATACTAAGTGACCAGTAAGAGCAGCCTTTAATCCGATATCAACTGTTTCTTTATCCCTCATCTCACCAACTAGAATAATTTCAGGGTCTTGTCTTAAAAAAGATCTTAAGGCTTTAGCAAAAGTAAAACCAATATCATCTTTAATTTGTACTTGTCCTACACCATCTAATTCATATTCTACAGGATCTTCAGCTGTTAGAATATTTAAATGGGGACGACTTACTTCTTTTAAAATACTATATAACGTTGTTGATTTTCCAGATCCTGTTGGCCCTGTAACCAAAATTAATCCCTGACTACTGTGAATTCCTTTTCTTAGACTTTCTAAATCTTGCTTTTCAAAATTTAATTGTTCAAGGGTAATATCTCCCGCATCTTTGTTAAGAATACGCATAACAATTCTCTCATTATTTGCAGTAGGTAAAATTGATAAACGTAAATCAACTACTTTATTACCAATTTTAAAATTAATAGCTCCATCTTGTGGTAATCTTCTTTCTGCAATATCTAATTTACCCATAATTTTAAATCGAGTAACTACTGCCCCATAATTGTCATGTAGAAATTGTCTATAGGTTTCTTGTTCTTGAAGCATACCGTCTAATCGGTATCTTACTCTTGAACTAAATCGGTAAGGCTCAATATGAATATCACTGACGCCCATTTTAATTGCATCCGCTACCACTGCTGTACTAAATTTGATTACCTCTGACTCATTTTCAATTGCTTCAATATCTTCCTCTGGTGCCTTTTCTAAAACCTCCCCTGCATCTCCTAAATCTGTTTCAAAAGTTTTTGTTTTTCTCCTATTCTCATTTCGAATTGACGCAATAGTTACTTCATCTGTTTCACTTGATAATCTCTCAATATATTCAGAAATATCACTTATTTTTGCAGCATGAAGTTCTATGTTTTTTTTTGTAATAGCTTTTAAATTTCGCATCAATCCCAATTTTGAACTATCTGGGATTGCCATGTGTAAAGTTTTTCCATCAATTTTAAATGGTGCTACAAAATTCATCTTAATATAGTTTGATGGTAAAACTGTTTTTACTTCTTCAGTAATTTCAACTGACTTTAGATCAATTATTTCTAAATTTTGTTCTTTAATTAATAAATCAATTATTTTTTTTTCATCAGTAAGCTTTAATTCAAATATTGCATCAATTTGAGATTTATTGTTTTCAGT
>Ga0213861_10002942_pt1 | contig 14280 bp, 14 predicted proteins | sample PICome_4_FD_160110 | JGI IMG/M metagenome (GOLD analysis project Ga0213861, IMG submission 160110) | Coastal seawater microbial communities near Pivers Island, North Carolina, United States - PICO131 | ecosystem: Environmental > Aquatic > Marine > Coastal | place: USA: North Carolina... | reverse complement strand
AATAGGGAGTCCAACTGACGCCAAAAACTTAGCCAATCACATACTAACAGGAATAAAAAACAGTTGTATATTAAAAGGAATTTCTCATTTTTCGGACGGTGAGGTTATGACCTGGCTGGGGTTGGCGCAGAAGATAGTAAAAGAGAGGGAAATAAAGACGATAATTAGGGGAAGTAAAAAACAGCAAACAAATGTTTTACGCCCCCCTAAAAGTGTTATAACTGATTAAGAAAATGAATAAAGTAGCATTAATAACTGGAATCACAGGTCAAGACGGATCCTATTTGGCGGAATTTCTGATAAAAAAGGGATATGAAGTCCATGGAATTATTAGGCGTAGCTCTTCGTTCAATACGGAACGGATTGAACATCTTTATATAGAAGAATTGATTCGCGACTTACATTCTGAAAGAAAAGTAACGCTTCATTATGGAGACATGACAGATTCGTCCAATTTGATACGTTTAATTCAAGAAATAAAACCCAAAGAAATATACAATTTGGCTGCGCAGTCTCATGTTAAAGTGTCGTTTGATTTACCTGAATATACTGCAGAGACAGACGCAGTGGGTACGCTTCGTTTATTGGAAGCCATTCGGATTTGTGGATTGGAAAGAACAACACGAATTTACCAAGCTTCTACCTCTGAACTTTTTGGAAAAGTTCAGGAAATTCCCCAAAAAGAAACCACACCTTTTTATCCTCGCTCCCCATATGGTGTTGCTAAAATCTATGCATTTTGGATTACGAAAAATTACCGAGAGTCTTATGGAATGTTTGCGGTTAACGGCATTCTATTCAATCATGAGTCTGAGCGAAGAGGAGAAACCTTTGTTACTCGCAAAATTACATTGGCTGCATCAAGGATTGCTCAAGGAACTCAGGAAAAACTATATTTAGGAAATTTAGATGCATTGAGAGATTGGGGTTATGCCAAAGATTATGTAAAGTGTATGTGGTTGATGTTGCAGCATGACAAGCCCGAGGACTTTGTAATTGCCACAGGGGAGCAGCATAGTGTTCGTGAATTTTGTGAATTAGCCTTTAATGAAGCAGGGATTTCTCTTAGATGGGAAGGCTCAGGTGCAGCAGAACGAGGCGTTTGTTCAAATACAGGCAGAATCCTTATAGAGGTTGACCCTAAATATTATCGTCCGGCAGAAGTTGAAACTTTACTCGGAGATCCGACCAAAGCAAAAACAGTATTGGGCTGGAACCCTAACGAAACGTCGTTTGAGCAGCTTGTTAAAACTATGGTAAAGCACGATTTAGAATTAGCAAAAAAAGAAAGCACTATTAAAAAAGCACACGACTAAGTGGAAAAATCAGCTAAAATATACGTAGCAGGGCACAGGGGCTTAGTAGGAAGCGCATTGTGTAAAGTGTTGCAACAAAAGGGCTATACAAATCTTTTATATCGAACACATGTCGAATTGGATTTAACTAATCAACAAGCCGTTGAAGGGTTTTTTGAGCAAGAAAAACCCGAGTATGTTTTTTTAGCGGCTGCAAAAGTTGGAGGAATTGTGGCAAACAATACCTATAGAGGGGCATTCATCTATGAAAACATGATGATTCAAAACAATGTGATACACCAAAGTTATGTGCATGGTGTGAAGAAGTTGTTGTTTTTGGGGAGCACTTGTATATACCCTAAAGAATGTCCACAACCCATGCGTGAAGATTCGCTATTAACAGGACCTTTGGAATACACCAACGAGCCGTATGCGATTGCCAAAATTGCGGGTATAAAAATGTGTGAAAGTTATAACCTCCAATATGGCACGAATTTTATTTCTGTAATGCCCACCAATTTGTACGGCCCCAATGATAATTTTGACTTGGAGACCTCACATGTATTGCCGGCGCTTATTCGAAAAATACATTTAGCAAAATTACTCTCCGAATCTAAATTTGAAGCGGTTGTCAAAGATTTAAAGGTAGATAATATTGAACAAGCCAAAGCATATTTGAGCCGTTTTGGGGTTTCTGCTGACAGTGTTGAAATATGGGGTACAGGAGCACCAAGGCGTGAATTTTTGTGGAGCCAAGACATGGCTGATGCCTGTGTGTTTATCATGGAAAACAGGGATTTTTCAGACACCTACTCTAATGGCGCCAAAGAAATTAGAAACACTCATATAAATATTGGTACAGGGATTGACGTTTCTATAAAAAAGTTAGCGGAAATGATTCAAAAAACAGTCGGATTTTGTGGCGACTTGGTTTTTAATAACGATAGGCCAGATGGAATAATGGTTAAGTTAACCGATGTTTCTAAACTAAACGATTTAGGTTGGAAATATAAAATAGAATTAAAAGAAGGTATAGAAACTATTTATCAATGGTATTTAAATAATTATAAATAAAAACGAAATGAAATACAAACAACCAAAAGTAATAGCTGAAATAGGGTGTAACCATAAAGGAGAATTTGATATTGCTATTGAGTTATTAAACCTAGCTAAAGATTGTGGGGCTGATGTTGCTAAATTTCAAAAAAGAAATAACAAAGAATTATTAACAGAAGAGCAGTATAATGCTGTGCATCCAAACATTTCAAATTCTTATGGAAATACTTATGGAGAACATAGAGAATTTCTTGAATTTTCAGTTGCACAACATAAAGCATTGAAAGAACATTGTGACGAAATAGGCTTGGAATACTCTACTTCTGTTTGGGATGTCACTTCTGCTAAAGAAATGTTAACACTTAACCCCTCATTATTAAAAGTGCCTTCTGCTTGTAATAATAATTTTGAAATGTTAAAAGTTTTAAGAGATGAATACAAAGGAGATGTACATATTTCTTTTGGAATGACGAATCAAAAAGAAGAAAAACAAATAGTCGAATTTTTTGAAGAAAATAACCAAGCTAAAGGTAGATTAATTATTTATTCATGTACTTCAGGTTACCCAGTGCCTTTTAAAGATGTTTGTTTATTAGAAATATCAAGGCTTACTAAAGAGTATGGAAGTAGAGTTAAATATATTGGTTTTTCAGGTCATCATTTAGGAATAGCTATCGATAATGCTGCTTATACACTCGGAGCTAACTGGGTTGAAAGACATTTCACAAAGGATAGAACATGGAAAGGTACAGATCATGCAGCTTCTTTAGAACCAGTAGGAATGAAAAAACTATGTAGAGATTTAAAAGCTACCTATGAAGCTTTAAAATTTAAAGAATCTGAAATTCTTGACATAGAACAAGTTCAAAGAGATAAATTAAAGTATAAAAAATGATGAAAAAATTAGCTTTTATTCCCGTAAGAGGAGGGAGTAAATCTATTCCATTAAAAAACATTAAATCTTTTTGTGGTAAACCACTCGTTTATTGGGCAATTAAAGCTGCCGTAGATTCAGAAAAATTCTCAAAAATAATTGTCGCTACAGATGATTATAGAATTATAGAAGTTGTAAATTCTTTAGACTTTGATAATGTTTCAGTTTACATTAGAAATAAAGAAAATGCTCGAGATGATTCGTCGACTGAAAGTGTAATGATTGAATACATAAATAATGAAAGCATTTCATTAGAAACTATCTTTGTTTTAATTCAAGCCACTTCACCATTATTGACTGCATCAGATTTAATTAAGGGTTTCAGTGTATTTAATAATTATGACTCTGTATTATCCTGTGTTAGAAGTAAACGATTTTTTTGGTCAGAAAAAGGAGAAGCATTGAATTATAATTTTCAGAGTAGGGCTAGAAGACAAGATTTTGATGGGTTGTTAATGGAGAATGGAGCTTTTTATATTAATTCAGTTGGCAATATCCTCAAACATAAAAATAGATTGTCGGGAAATATAGGCATTTCTGAAATGCCAGAATTTACTGCTGTTGAGATAGATGAAGAAGAAGATTGGATTGTTGCAGAATCCTTAATGAATAAATTTATTTTAAAAACAAACGAAATATCCAAGAAAAACATAAAGTTATTTGTTACCGATGTAGATGGAGTTTTAACTGATGCTGGCATGTATTACAGTGAATCTGGAGAAGAATTGAAAAAATTCAACACACATGATGGTATGGCTTTTCAATTATTAAGAGAACAGGGTATTAAAACAGCTATTGTAACCTCCGAAAACACAATGATTGTAGCGAATAGGGCTAAAAAATTAAGAGTAGATTTTCTTTATCAAGGGGAAAAACATGGTGGAAAATTAAATGCTGTTTTAGATATTTGTCGCAAAGAAAAAATACATATTAGCGATGTTGCATATATTGGAGATGATATTAATTGTTTTGAATTGTTATGTGAAGTTGGTTTAGCAGCATGTCCAAGTAATGCCGTTGCTAAAATAAAACAAATACCAAAGATTATTGTTTTAGAAAAAAAAGGAGGAGAAGGAGTCGTTAGAGAATTTTATGACGAAATAATTAAAAACAGATAATTTGCCTCTATTAAAACACACATTTTTATATAGTTTCGGAAAAATTCTTCCTCAATTTGTAGGCTTTTTGTTATTACCGATCTACACCAATGTTTTGACTACAGAAGAATATGGTATTGTTGAGTCGCTATATATTCTAACAATGGTTCTAACCATATTTTTTTCTTTGGCTTCTGAACGTTCAATGTATAGACTTTATTATGATTACAAAATTAAATTAGAGAAGAAATTATTCATTGGTAATTTATCTATAATTATTATAATTGCTTCATTTTGTTTGTTAGGTCTAACTTTTCTGTTTTCTAATCAAGTTTCCTTAATTTTTAAAGATATTCCTTTCAACCCTTTTTTTGTATTCGCTATTTTAACATCTTTTTTGATGGCGTTTTCTTTTATTCCTCAAACTTTATATCAAGTCGAAAAACAACCAATAAAATTTTTAATTCTGTCTATTAGTACATTTATAGCAAGTACGTTATTTATTTTATATTTTATATTACATCAGGGACAAGGGGCTATAGGATTAATTAAGGGGCGGTTTTATGGATATTTATGTATATTTCCTTTTAACTTACTAATTATTTATAAGGCTTCTTCTTTTAAGATAAAAAAAAGTGTAATTAAAAACATACTTAATTTTTCAATACCCATGATCCCCATTTTATTAACGGCATGGATACTTAATATGTCTAATAGAATTTTCATTGAACAATATTTTTCCTTGATTGAGGTTGGTATTTTTTCCTTAGCATTTAGAATTTCTAATATTGTTACAATAGTTTTAGGAGGTCTCTTTACCGCATTTAATCCTGTATTTTACAGCTTGGCTAATGATAATATTAACATTGAAGAATCAAAAAATAAATTATATAATTTATGTAAGGTTATTTCGTTTACAGTTTTGTTTACTTGTTTTTCAGTTTGTTTAGTCTCTAAAGAAATAATTTCATTATTTTTTGACAAGTCATATAGTCCGGCTATTGGTTTAATTCCATTAATTATAGTGTCTATTTTATTAGTAAATATTAGCGGACTTTTTAATTTAATGATATATCAACAAAAGAAACCTAAAACTATTATGTATATTTCCATAGTAGGAGCATTTTCAAGCATTCTGTTAAACTTTTTATTGGTTCCACGCTACAATATGATAGGTGCGGCATATGCATCAATTATAACAGCTTTAATTATTATGGTAAGTAAATATATTCATGCTAGAAAGGCCTATTACATTGGTTTACCAATTAAAAGTATGTTTGCTTATTTAGTGTTAGGGCTAATCATAATCTTTTTTGATATGAAATTCAGTTACAACTTATATTACTCGTTAGTTATTAAGTGTGTTATTTTAGGTTTAGTGATAATTGTATTTTATATTAAAAATAAAAGATTAAGAAAATTGATGACTTAAATTATGATTAGATTAGCAGTATTTTTTAGAATTGATTTAGTCTTTGAAAAAATCAGGAAACTCTTTTTTTTAATTAAATTAAAAAGATATGAAATTAAATCAAATCAAAAAATAAATTTTGTAAAGCAAGGGGCTTACAGTTTAGATCTACTAGGTGATTTAAAGAAGTTTAAAATAGATTATACAAGTCATTTAAAGTCGGACACATTAATTGAATGTTCGGGTGGAGTAGAAATTGGAAAATATTTTCACACAGGCAAAGGATTAACTATTTTTTCGACAAATCATAACTGGCAAAGACCTCAAAAAATTCCATATGATGAAAAAATTATTCTTAAAGAAGTTATCATTGAAGACTTTGTTTGGATAGGAGCAAATGTAACAATTACTCCAGGAGTTACTATTGGCGAAGGCGCAATAGTAGGAGCAGGGGCGGTTGTAACTAAAGATGTTCCTGCTTGTGCTGTCATTGGTGGTAACCCAGCAAAAATTATAAAGTATAGAGATGTAGATAAGTTCTACGAATTAAAAAATAAAAGAAGCTACTTTTAATGAAATATGACATACTTATATTTGTACAAGCTGCAGCTGATTTAAGATATGCTTTAGATATAATTCATAAAAATAGAAATAAAAAAATCCAACTATACGTTATTCATGTAAAAGCAATTTATGATTTTGTTTCTTCTTTAAATCTTGAAAACATCCAAATTCATTTTCAAGATTATTTTGGGCTTAAAATAAAAGATATTAGAACATATTTAAAGGTAAAAAAACAATTATCTTTTTTTTGGAAAAAAGAATTTTCAAGAAACAATTACGATGCGGTTTATTTCTTTTCAAGATTTTATGATTTTCATACAGCAAGTATAATTGTTAAATTAGGTAATAAAAACGTTATTTATTACGATCATTATGATACGGTATCAATAATTAATGATCAAAAAGTTGATAAGTTTTCTTTATTATTTTTTAAAAATAAATACATAGCTTTGGTTGTTTCATTAATTTCTGGTGCAGATTTTATTTCTGTTCATAGAAAAAGATACCTTGAGTTTAATTATAAAAAATATGGCATAGAAAGACGTTTAATTACTAAACTAGTAAAAGTTAACACGGAATTTAAGTATAGTACAACTAGGTCAAAACAAAGTAATAGTGTTGTTTTTTTATTATCACCTGATGAGTTAGATATGATTACTAAAGATGCTCTTTTAAAATTAAAAGAAATAATCTTCTTTTTGAAGAATCAAGGTTATAAGCTTTATATAAAAGGTCACCCAAGGTTAGGTACCGCAGAGCTCTATTTAGATTTTTTTCATGAAGAAATACCAAATTTTGTGCCTGCAGAATTTTTGTCTTACAAGGAATTTAGTTTTACTATCGGAGTAATAAGTTCTAGTTTAGTTTATCCCTCTCTTTTAAATGAACATAAAGTTTATTCACTAGTAAATCTATTAGAATTTAAAATTAATAAAGATAAACATTTCTTTTCATTTTTTTTAAAAGAGCACTCAAAAAACAATATTATTTTTGTAAAAAAACTAAGTGACCTTGTTTAAACAGAAATAGCATCTAAATAACGTGAGTTCGATATAATTTTAGAACAAGATTAGTTGTTTAGTATCTAGAAAATTGTTTTTTAGCGAAGGTTTTTTATCTTTGAAATTATAAGCAATAAGAGCGGAGAATATATTGTTAAAATAGTTAGCCACACTTCTATGTCTTGAGTGTTCTACTTGGTATATATTTTTGAGTTGATCAAAAATGGTTTCTATGATAGCTCTTTTTCTTAAATGATAAGCATCAGCCATGGGTGTTAGTAATTTGGTTTTCATATTCTTTCTAAGCTTTGTAACTAGATGTATACTATTAGAAAATAGTTGAGTAAACAAGTCTTTAGATATATAGCCTTTGTCGCCAAAAAGTTTTCCAAAGAGTTTTTTAATAAAAGCTTTAAAGCGTAATGGTTTTCTATCATCTACGTTGCCTTTAGTTATCATAAAACCTGAGTTCGATTAATCAGAACAAACAAATTTGATTAGAATTAACTGTTTGATATTTGATAGAAGGTTTTTTAGGCAGAAAGCTTTAGGCAATAAGCCCTGAGATTAAGTTGGTTAAAAAGTTACCAAAACTTCTGTGCCTAGAATGTTCAATTTGGCATATATTTTTAAGTTCATCATTTACCGTTTCAATAACAGAGCGTTTTCTTAGCATAATTTTATCGTTCAAAGTCATTAAACAATTCTTCATGTTATTTTTAATTTGAGTTATTAATTGAACGCCATCAACAAAGAGCATTTGTGCTAGTTCTTTTCCAATATATCCTTTATCGGCATATAGTTTTCCAAATATTTTATCTAAAAACCGTTCGTTTTTAAGTGGTGTTCTATCATCTACATTAGCTTGAGTGATTGTAAAATTGAGGATTTCTCCTTTGTCATTAATAATGATGTGTAGTTTAAAACCATGAAACCACCCCATAGTAGACTTACCTGTGGTTGCAATGCCTTTAAATACTTTGTTTCTAGAGATACGTTTTTGTTTACACACACGTATTGGTGTAGAGTCTGCAAAAGAAATACCTGTACATTTACCTAAACAACAGGTTTTTAAAAACAAGGTAAGTGGCATGAGATTTTGTTGCATGAGTTCTGTAAAGCGATTGTAAGAAACTGTATTTGGAAATTCATTAAGCATATGTTTTTGAAGATAGAATAAGTAGAAATGTTTAAAAGTTCTAAACTCACTAAGTTGGAAGATTATCAAAATGGTAATAACTTCACTTTTGGTCATTACTGGAGGACGTTTTGAGGGATTGCCTAGTAGAGATTTATCGACAATTTGGTCATATTCTTTACAAAATTCGTCAACAACACAAAAAATTTCAGTAATTTTAGAGTAGATTATCATAGATAGATTTTTAGATTAATAAATTGATTTTCAGAACCTTAATTTACTAAAAATCTATCTTTTTTACTACTAAAATCTTGCTAATTATTAATCGAACTCACGTTAAATAATATATACCTTGAGTGAAATAAAAATAAATATACAGAAAACTTTTTTGTTTTCAATATTAGTTTTTTTAACAAACCCTTTGTTTGGGGTAGTGACCTTTGGTATTTATCTAATATTAAGCATTAAAAATAATGACTTAATTCTTAAATCAACGTCTTTTTTAGTCGCATTTTTTATAGGATGTGTCAACTCAACCAAAGTCCCTGAAAATGATTTAGTGTGGTATTTGAGAGAGTATCTTAAGGCAGGGAGTATGTCGTTTTTAGAATATCTTGTTAATTTTGGAACAATGGGTAACACCGTTGGAATATTGGCCTCTAGCAAAGAAACTGTATTTGCAATATTCAACTATGTAACATATCAGTTTATAGGTGATAACCCTAAACTATATGTGCTTTTCTATAGTTTTGTTGCTTATAGCTTTTTAAACTTAGCCATCTATAAATTTGGTAGGGTAATTAAAATACCAAATAGATTTATTGTCACTGCCATATTTATAATGTCATTTACTCCATACATTTTTACAATGTCTGGAATTTTATTAAGGCAATTTTTAGCAGCAGCACTTTTAATGTATATTTTAGTTAATAAACTTTTTTATAACAAAAAATCTTATTTGTTAATAATTTGCATGTTTTTAATTCATTCTTCTGCATTTTTATTTGTTCCTTTTTTATTTATTCCTTTTTTAAAAAAAAGTTTATTAAATAAAAACACCATTTTATATTATTTATTAATAATATTAGTGCTTTTTAATGTGCAAAAAATCGCATTAATGTTGTTGCCAATATTCGATAATATCACTGTTTTTAAATATATTCTTACGAGGGCAAGTCAAGACACAACGTTTGATTTAGGGCAATTGTCTTTTGCAAAAATAATTACATCGGTATTAACAGTTTTTTTACCATTAATTTTAATATATTATTTAAAACCAGGATTAAAAAAAGAAAAGGGGTTGATACATTTTTTTAATATAGTTTTAATTTTGGTTATATTTATTCTTGCAAATTTACACCAATCTGAACTTTCAAACAGAATGAATTTTTATGTTTGGCAATTTTTTCCATTTGTATTTCTTTTGTATGTGTGGCATTTTAAGATACATAGATTAATGCTAATATGTATAGTTGTTTTTATTGTAATTTTCTTTATTTATTATCTTAGCGCTGGAATGTGGACATATACATTAGAATTTGGAATTTATTATTATTCACTACTAAATTATCTTATTTAGAATGAAGACTATTGCGGTATTAATTACATCATTTAATCGAAAAAATAGTACACTTAAATGTTTGGAAAAATTATTTTCACAAAATCTTAAAGATTTTAAGTTGGAGGTATATTTAGTGGACGACGGTTCAACTGACGGAACATCCGAAACTATTTCAAAACAATTTTCGGATGTAATTATTTTAAAAGGAAATGGTAATCTTTTTTGGAATAGAGGAATGTATACGGCTTGGGAAGTAGCCGCAAAAAAGGAGTGGGATTTTTACTTATGGTTAAATGATGATACTTTTTTATTTGATAACGCAATGCAAAGCATGTTAGAAACCTATTCTAAAGTTGATAATAATTCAATTATTGTAGGAGCTACCTGTTCAAGTTTAAATCATGAACTAACGACCTACGGAGGACGAGATGGCAAGATAGTACTACAGAACAGAGGTCAAATAATAGAATGTTCAACATTTAATGGAAATTGTGTCTTAATACCAAATAGTGTTTATAATAAACTTGGTAATTTAGATTATAAATTTCGTCATTCATTTGGAGATATAGAATATGGAATGAGAGCTGTAAAAAGTAAGATTAAAATATTCATTACACCAAACCATATAGGAACATGTGAATCTCATGATTCAGTTAAACTGTGTTTTTCACCAAAAGTAGCTTTTATAAAAAGACTTAAGTATTTCTATTCGCCATTAGGAATGAACCCTTTTGAGTTTTTTTATATGAATAGAAAATATAAAGGACTACCATTGTCAATAAAGGTTTTTATTACAACGCACTTAAGAGTTGTTTTTCCAAAGATTTGGTTGAGTTAAATCAATTGTCATGAATGAAACAAGGTATTCAATTGTTATTCCCCACAAGAACTCTTTTAGGTTATTATTAAGGCTTTTACAAACAATTCCAAACCATAAATTTTTTGAGGTTATTATAGTTGATGACAACAGTAATTTTCAAGAAAAAAGCAAATTGCAAAAACATTCTTTTAATGAAAATGTAATTTTGATTTTTAATAAGAAATCTGAAGGTGCAGGAAAAGCTAGAAATATAGCTCTGAAACGAGTCTCAGGGAAGTGGATAATCTTTGCCGATGCAGATGATTTTTTTACAGATAAATTAAATTTCTTATTAGAAGAATATTACAACTCACCTCAAGACATTGTATACTTTGGGACTAATAGTATTTTTAGTGATACTAAATTGGAAGCAAATAGACATGAAAGATATATGAGTCTCGTCTCTGAATACATTAAAAACAATAAGAATGAGGATAGGTTAAGGTATTTTTACACACCACCTTGGAGTAAAATGATACGAACTGAAATTGTAATTAAAAATAATATCCAATTTGAAGAAATTATTGCGTCAAATGATATATATTTTTCTTTAAAATCGGCATATTATGCTAATGCAATTACTGCATCGGATGAAGTTTTATATATAATTACGGTATCCCCTGGAAGCTTGACCAATTCGTTTAGCTATAATCATTTTGATGCCAAATTTAATGCTGCATTAAGAGCAAACAAATTTTTATGTTCAATAAATAAAAAAAAATATCAGCAATCTATTTTATATTTTTTAGCAAAGTCATATAAATTTGGAATAAAATATACATTAGATGTAATTTATAGGTTGATTAAAAACCGTTCAAATATATTTATAGGTTTTGGAAAGGTTATTAATTATAAGAAAGTTTTAAATCAAAGAGAAAACATGAAATACTTAGTAAAAAAAGAGTAATTATTTTAAGATATTTGTATGAATTTTGTGAGTATATTGAATATTAAGATTAACTCAATTTATCTTAATGATTTATTAAGAAAAATGAAAGAAGGAGTTGTTTTTACACCGAACTTAGATCATTTAGTTAAGCTTCAAAAAGATGAAGAATTTTATAATGCATATAAAAAAGCAGATTGGATTATATGTGATAGTAAAATAATGTATTTTTTCTCAAATTTTTTTAATAAAAAAATTAAAGAGACTATTCCAGGTTCAAGTCTTTTGCCAGAATTTTATTATTACCATAAAAACAATGAAAATGTAAAAATATTTTTGTTAGGGGCTACAGAAGGTGTGGCAGAAATGGCTAAAAATAAGATTAATTCAAAATTAAATAGAACTATGATTATTGGTTGTCACTCCCCAACATTCGGATTCGAAAAAAATGAAGAAGAGTGTGGTAAAATTGTTAATATAATAAACAACTCAAAAGCCAATGTTTTAGTCGTTGGTCTAGGAGCGCCAAAGCAAGAGAAGTGGATAGTTAAATACAAGGACAAGCTTCCAAAAGTGAAAATATTTATGGCTTTAGGCGCAACGATTGATTTTGAAGCTGGAAATATAACTAGAGCACCAAAGGTTTTCCAGTTCGTTGGACTGGAATGGTTTTATAGATTAATTAAGGAGCCTAGAAGATTATGGAAAAGATATTTAATTGATGACATGTCATTTTTTTATTTGATAATAAAGCAAAAATTAGGTATTTATAAAAACCCATTTAAAAATCACTAAAAGCAGGAATTAGTTATTGGATTTTAAAAATGAAAGACTTCATTTTCTATGACAAATTATTATAATTATAGAATTAATTCGATAAAGATGTTTTTGTTTACATCTTTTGCTTTTTTCCTTCCCATAAGTCAAAAAATTTCAACAATTAATATTGGACTTTTATTAATTGTTTCCATATTAAATTTCAAAAAGGATAAACTTTATTTTAAAATAGGCATTATTCCTCCAATATGCCTTTATTTTTTTTATTGTGTCTCTTTGTTATATTCTTCAGAATTGCAAACTGATATCGTTGAACAAAAAGCATCTTTATTAGCGTTTCCAATAATTTTTATGTTAAATAAAAATTTTTCAGAAAACTTCAGTTCTATTTTAAAATATTTTGTCCTTGGTTGTTTAATCGCCTTGATTATATGTGAATTTAATGCTTTTTATAATTCTTTTGATTTCAATAATTTAATATTTGATTCACGAATAGATAAAAGCATTAGTTATTATAATTCAATACAAAAAGAAAAAAACCTTTTTTTTAGTTTTCATTTTTCATCCTTACACCAAGCAGTATATTTTTCTATCTACTTATTGTTTGCGATTATTATTATATTTTATAAAAATATTTTTAAAAATAAACTTGTAAGTTATGGTTTATTGTTGTTTTTTATTTTGGGTATTTTTCAGATTTTGAATAAGGCCTCTTTAATCGTGTTATTTGTTGTTTTGATTCTTAAGGCATACCAGTTTGTTAAAAACAAAAAAAAAGCAATCTTAAGCATTGTATTGCTTTCCATTACTGCTGTTTCGATCTTTATATTAAACCCTCGTTTTAAAGAATTTCACAAAAATAATTTTATAATAAATAACACTGAACTTAAGGTTAAAGACTATAAAAAAATCAAAAATAAAAACCCTAATAGTAATACTGATTTTAGGGCAATGCTTTGGGTTTCATCTGTAGAGTTAATTAAAGAGAATATAATTTTTGGCATTGGCGCTGGAGGCTCCGACAATAGACTTTATGAAGTGTTTGCAGTCAAAAGGCAATGGTACGATAAAAATGAAAAATATCACGCTCATAATCAATATTTACAAATACTTTTAGACATAGGTCTTGTTGGTTTTATTCCATTTATCGCATTATTCCTTTATTTTTTTAAATTTTGTTATCACATTAAAGATGAAAAATTAAAAATGATTGGTATTAATTTTATATTGATAGTTAGTATTAATTTTTTATTCGAATCTATGTTTGAAAGGTACTCAGGAATTTCATTTTTCATTTTTTTCTATTGTCTTTTTATTTCTTTAACGGATAGAGTGGATTAAGTAGTGATAAAATAGATTTTTTTTGTACAAAAAAATAAAATTAGTCTAGAATTAATAATAAATACTTAAGTTTAATGACAAAAAGTTTAAAATAAATGAACATCACCATTATCGGCACCGGTTACGTAGGCCTAGTAACAGGAACCTGCTTTGCAGAAGTTGGACACAATACCCTATGCGTTGATATAGATTCACAAAAAGTAAATCAAATGAAAGCGGGTCAAGTTCCCATTTACGAACCCCAACTCGACAGCTATTTTACCCGCAATATCCAAGCCAATCGCTTGCGGTTTACTACCTCTTTAGAAGAAGGCATACAACATGCAGAAGTTATTTTCTTGGCGCTACCCACCCCCGAAG
>Ga0213861_10002941_pt1 | contig 14287 bp, 15 predicted proteins | sample PICome_4_FD_160110 | JGI IMG/M metagenome (GOLD analysis project Ga0213861, IMG submission 160110) | Coastal seawater microbial communities near Pivers Island, North Carolina, United States - PICO131 | ecosystem: Environmental > Aquatic > Marine > Coastal | place: USA: North Carolina... | reverse complement strand
ACCATATATGACGTGGGGCTGGTCTTCAGCAGTATCTTCAATGTCCGAAGAGCAAGAGATGGGATTTGATTTCCTTTGCTTCTTCTCCAACGAAGCTAACGCTGAACATGACATGCAGATCGGTCGTTTTGGTGTGAACCCTTACCGCAACGCCCATTTCGATGTTGACTATTGGACTGGTCAGGGTTGGGCAGATAAAACAGCTCAGACTTACGTAACAACATTGTCTGAGATGGAAGAGAGCCAAAACCGCGTGTTTGATTTGCGTGTTCCAGGCGTCAGTCAGTTCATGTCGTCAATGGCGAATGGTGTAGCCGAGGCGATGGCCGGCCAGAAGACTGCACAAGAGGCACTTGATGATGTGGCCGAAGAGTGGTCCGAAATTACTGATCGCATCGGTAAAGATCGTTTGCGCGATGCATATTCCAACGTTGTTACACTTGAAGACAACGAAGGCTGAAGATGAGAGGTGGGCGTTTAGTAGACGCCCACCTCAAATTTCGAGGAACAAATCATGTTATCGTCTAAACACTTTTTCTTGTTGCCCGCCCTTTTGACGCTGGTCGCAATTATCCTTTTCCCACTGCTGTTCACAATCCGTGTGAGTTTTTCGAGCTGGGATGTGTTCCAGTCGGGTCTCGATTACATCGGCGTTAAGAACTACGGGCGTGTCTTTGCGGACGAACGGTTTTGGCAGAGCCTTGGACGGTTATCATTGCTGTCATTGATCTCGGTGTCTTTGCAGTACACCTTAGGGTTTGCGCTTGCGCTTGCAGTTTGGAAACAAGTTCGCGGCGGGCGGTTCTTGCGAGTTTTGTTCCTCATTCCGATGATGACCACACCGGTGGTTATGTCCGTGATCTGGCGGACAGTTTTTCACGAAAGCCTTGGCCCCGCGAACGACATTCTGGGAATGTTTGGCATTGGTGCGGTGCCTTGGCTGTCCAGTGCGACCGGGGCCTTCATTAGCGTCCTGATTGTTGAAGTCTGGCAGTGGACCCCGTTTATGTTCCTTTTGTTGTTGGCTGGTTTGGTGTCGCTTCCACGTGAGCCTTACCTTGCTGCCGCAATTGACGGCGCTGGCACTTGGCGCACATTTTGGCAGGTTACGTTTCCGCTCATGGCACCGATCACAATCGGTGCACTGATCATCCGGCTTATCGAAGCCTCGAAAATCATGGACACGGTTTACGTCTTAACCTCTGGCGGTCCGGGCACAGCAACTGAAACCTCGTCCTATTACATCTATATTCGTGGCCTGCGCGACTTTCAGATTGGGTACTCGGCGGCGTTGTCGCTGGTTTATCTGGTAATCATGATTGTCAGCCTCACCGTGATTGCAAAGCTATTGCTGCGCTTGCTGGTCGGAAAGGTCGGTTAACATGAACAAGTTCTATCACATACTGAAAACCCTGTTCCTCTTTGGCTGGTCACTGTTTGTCGTCTTTCCATTCCTTTGGGCACTGACAACATCATTCAAGGACGCCAATGCCATCACAAGCGGTGCGACCTACATACCTTGGGTGGATTATGAACCCTCAACACAAGGCTGGACCTCGCTTTTCACAACAGGATCGCAGGGGATTAACATCGTCGGTCCGTTCATCGATTCCGCCGCAGTGACCTTGATTGCAAGTCTTGTCAGTCTGGCACTTGGGACCTTGGCCGCTTATGGGCTGTCGCGGTTTGAATATCGGTTGGGTTTTGTTAAAAATTCCGACATCACGTTTTTCTTTATCTCCCAACGGATCATGCCGCCCATCGTTCTCGCGATCCCGTTCTTCTTGATGCTTAAAGAGTTGGGCGCACTGGATACGATCTTTGGATTGGTGCTGGTCTATGTAGCACTCTTGCTGCCCATCGCGGTCTGGGTCATGACTGATTTCTTTGCCGGTATCCCAAAAGAACTCGACGAGATGGCGATGACTGACGGATGCAGTCCGATTGGTGCGTTTTTTCGGGTTATCCTACCCAATTCAGTTCCTGGCCTCGTCGTGGCAGGCATGTTCTGCCTCATCTTCGGGTGGAACGACTTCTTCTTTGCCTTCACTCTCACATTCACCGAGACCCAGCTTTTGCCGGTCTCAATCGTGTCCCTCAATTCATCCGTAACCCCTTGGTGGTCGCTGTCAGCATTCGCATTGATTTCGGTCGCACCATTGGCCTGCGTCGCGGTCATTGTTGAACGTTACATGTCGCGCGGCACTATGTCGGGGGCCATCAGGTAGATATCATGCTTCAAGTTGACCAACTCACGACCGCTGATCCCAAAGTCTCTTTGCAGGACATTTCATTCCAGTTTGACGCGGGGAACATATATACGATTCTTGGACGAACCGGTGCGGGAAAGACCGAACTTTTGCGTGCTTTGATGGGGCTTAATCCGTTGGTTGAAGGGGACATCCAACTGGATGGCCAAAGTATCGCCAAACGGCCAGTAAAAGACCGCAGCATGTCGCTCGTGTATCAGCAGTTCATCAACTATCCGCATCTAAGCGTTTTGGACAACGTGGCGTTCCCGCTGCGTCGTCAGGGCAAAAAGAAAGCAGAGGCGCAATTACTTGCGGCCAAGATGCTGACGACAGTTGGTCTGGGTGATTTCTTACAACGCCGTCCTGCGCAGCTTTCGGGTGGGCAACAACAGCGTGTTGCGTTGGCCCGTGCCATGGTCAAAAAATCACGCATCCTGATGCTGGATGAGCCGTTGGCCAATCTGGACTACAAACTGCGAGAACAACTGCGCGAAGAATTCCCCAGATTGGTCGCCGGAAATGATGACAGTGTAATCTTGTACACGACCACCGAACCGCGCGAGGCGATGGAATTGGGCAACACGATGATCGTCATGACCGATGGACGCATCGTTGCCAGTGGCCCACCTGCTGACTTGTTTGCGCATCCCCCGACAAAAGACGCCGCAAGCGTGATCAGCGACCCACCGATTTCGTTTATCTCAGGTTTTGTTCGCAGCGGTGCGCTTTACTTTGGCGAAGGTCAGTTGGCCCCGAACAATGGCCTGCACCTGCCACCGGATGGCCCCGTCACTATCGCGCTTCGCCCCGATGCAATTGAACCTGGGGGTGCATTCAACGCGACAATCGGTCTTTCTGAATTCAGTGGGTCTGAAACCATCGTGCACCTCGATTTCGATTTCGGCCGTGCGATTATGTTGGTTGAGGGCATCGAGACCTTTGAAGCGGGGAGCCGCCTAAGTGTGTCCATCCAAGCCGAACACATCATGCTGTTCGCATCAGACGGACAAAACATCACGACAAGGACCAAATAGATGGCTGAAATCGTACTCGAAAACCTTGGGCATAGTTACCTGCCTGACCCGAAATCCGAAGCCGACTTTGCCCTCAAACCAGTCAATCTCACTTGGCAGGATGGTAAGACCTACGCGCTTTTGGGGCCATCTGGCTGTGGCAAAACGACGATGCTTAATATTATTTCTGGGATTGTCGCACCATCTCATGGACGCCTGCTTTTTGATGGGCAGGATGTCACCCAAACACCAACGGTTGAACGCAACATTGCGCAAGTGTTTCAGTTTCCTGTGATCTATTCGACCAAGACAGTGCGCCAAAATCTTGCGTTTCCGTTGGAATGCCGTGGCGTGGCACCTGAGCAAATCAAAGCCCGCGTCGCCGAGGTCGCGACGCTTTTAGATCTGGATTACGCGCTTGATATGCCAGCACGAAGGCTGAGCGCAGATCAAAAGCAACTGATCTCTCTGGGGCGCGGTCTTGTGCGCGAAGACGTCAGCGCCATTCTTCTGGATGAGCCGTTGACCGTGATTGATCCACAAATGAAGTTCATGCTGCGCCGCAAGCTGCGCGAGATTAACCGCGAGACCGGCATGACAATGATCCTCGTAACCCACGATCAAAGTGAAGCCATGAGTTTCGCGGATGAGATCGTGGTGATGAAGGATGGATTGTTGCAACAGTCTGGCACTCCTGCAGAGCTATTCTCACAGCCGCAGAACGACTTTGTCGGCTACTTCATCGGGTCGCCGCCAATGAACATGATTACCCTCGAACCCCGTGACGGAGCCCTTGGGACCGATGCGCTTGATTTGACCAAGAAATTGACGATTGGCACCGCAGGGTCTCGGCATCAATTGGGCATTCGACCAGAGCATGTATCGCTCGTGGCTGCTGATGCTGAAAACATTGGTGTCGGTACGATCAAGAAAATCGAACATCTTGGCGTCGACGGCGTCGTAACTTTGCAGTTGGCGACTGGTGTTTTGATCAAAGCAAAAACACGAAATCACGTTGAGATGAGTGTTGGTCAAACCTTGGGCGTCAACGTGCGAACCGATGACGCACTCTTGTACATCGAAGGCTCACTCGCACACGCAGAGTGACCGCGACCTGCCGAGAGCGATTTGATTTTACGGGGTCGCCCCTCGCGCGGAAACGGCCATAATAACAGCGATTTAGGTCGACTCGATTGTTCAGGCTTTGAAAATCGTAACGCGGGTCAAATGCAGGAAACCAATACTGAAATCCGCGTGCTCGGTCCGTAGACGGGTTGGAAAAGTGGTGAACCAAATGCAGTTCCGAACCGGAGGAGGAGCGAGTGCCGCACACAATCAAGTGCTTAGCTTCATCAAAACACGGGAGAGAATAATAAAAGACGTCAAATCAAACCGAAGAATGATTGTAGTAGCGGCATAATACCACTCCCTGCCTGATCACTGGTAAGCATTATTCAGAGGAGAAAACATGACCAAACTTGTGCACAGTATGATCAGGGTTCTGAATGAAGCGGTGTCAGTCCAATTCTATTACGATACCTTTGGCCTGGAAGTAGTCGACCGGCTGGACTTTGAGAGCTTCACGCTCATCTACCTGGCCCTTCCAACATCTACATTTGAGCTTGAGCTTACTGTCAATAAGAGCCGTGATACGCCTTATGATCTGGGCGATGGCTACGGCCATCTTGCTGTCGTCGTGGATGATCTTGAAGAAGTTCATGCCACTGCCGCAAAAGCCAATTCCATCCCGGGTGACATTGTGGATTTCTGCCCCGGTGGAGAGCGCGTCGCGAGGTTCTTTTTTATTAAAGATCCTGACGGTTACCAAATAGAAGTAATCGAAAAAGGCGGGCGGTTCGCCTGACCTAATAAGCCAAAATGAAAGGGAGGAACTATGCTTTACAGACTCGATTTTACCGTGGAGTACGATGAAACTATGGCACAGCAGGGTTTGCTTGGTGTCTGGGCTGAGGAGGCGAATGCTGCTTTGGGAGCGAAGTCAGCAGGCGTCGTTGTTGATCTTTGGAAAGTCGTGGGAGAGCGCAAAGTGCTTGTGATAGCCGATGTGGAAACCCCCGATGACCTTGATCGCATTCTGTTTGATCTTCCGATCATGCAAAAGATGGGGCACCTTGTTCAGGTAGATGTAAAATCTCTTCGCCGTTACGAGGATTTTGCGGAAGACGTGAAAGAGCGTCTAGGCCGCTGACCAAAAAAGGGAGACGTCCGCATGTGTCAATTGTTCATAGGTGCAGACCCAGCGCTTTGGGCGTCTCACACACGATCATTTCGAATGGATGGGATGGTAACAAGCGTTCGGTTGGAAGAGATGTTTTGGCGCACGCTTGAAACAATCGGAGACCGGGACGATTTGTCAGTCCCCCAGCTATTGCATCGCCTTTACAATGAAAGCTTGGATGCGGGTCACGATGTCGGAAATTTCACGTCCTTTTTGCGGGTCTGCTGTTTGAGATTTCTTGATCTTCAGTTGCGCGGCCTTATCCCAAGTGAGGCTCGCGTGAAGCTATCTCAGCTTCCCGCCAGTGATATCCTTTCACTTGAGACCATTGAACGTTCGAAAGCCAAGCCAAGATTAACATAGAAGTATGTTTCAAATACCGCTTCAAACACAATGCAGAGGGCATTTTCAGTACCTGACCTCTTATCTTTTTGGTGAAGTTCGCAAACCGGCCATTCGCTGCAATGCGAAAACAAGGCAATTTGGGCTCCGGGCACTAAATCGCTTCGCGATAGGGCGCTCGTTTCTGGCGTTGTGCTGAACCGGGATTTGTTGCGCGATTTGAGATGTTGGGTGTGTGCTGTTGGTCGAGGTGATTTTGCCTCGATTGACAGAGGACAATCCGATGAACATTCAGCATTCTACGCCTATCACACCTCTTCGCGCGCGCATGATTTCCGATATGACAGGGCGCAATCTTGGTCCTGCATCACAGACCAGTCACCTGCGCGCCTGTAAACGTTTTGCGGCTTGGCTCGGGCGCTCGCCAGAGACTGCCACGCCAGACGATGTGAAGTATTTCCAACAGCATCTGATTGAGAGCGGGGCCAGCATCGGCACGCGCAACCAGACCATGACCGGGGTCAAGTTTCTGTTCCGCGTGACGCTGAGACGTCATGATCTCGTGGCTGAGATTTTTCACCTCAAGGGGCCGGTGAAGGTACCGCTGGTGCTGAGCAAAAAGGAGATCAAACGCATCCTGGCGATGGCCCCTAGCACAAAAGCTCATGTCATGTTGTCATTGGCGTATGGCTGCGGGTTGCGCGCAGGCGAGGTCGTTCGGCTCAAGGTCGGCGATATTGACAGCGCTCAGGAGATCATCCGGATTGTGCAATCTAAAGGGCGCAAGGACCGCAACGTGATGTTGCCGTCGGACATTCTGGGGCTGCTGCGCGAGTGGTGGACCGAACGCCCCACCGGTCAGGACAAGGATGTGTCCGTGCCCGAGCGCGTACTTTTCCCCGGATACCGTGGCAAGCACCTCTCGGCGCGACAGATCTCGCGACTGTTCAAACAGACCGCGCATGAGGCAGGGATCACCAAGCCGGTCACGCTGCATACATTGCGTCACAGTTTCGCGACCCATCTGCTGGAACGCGGCGTCGATATCCGCGTCATTCAGGCGCTTCTGGGCCATGCCAAACTGACGACCACGGCGCGCTATGCCGGCGTGGCCACCGGCATGATCGCGGCGGTGGACAGCCCCCTAGATGATCTGAATGGAGCCAAGCGAAAGAAGGGCAAGCCTAAGCCTTCATAGGCCGCCATGCCCCCCTCTCAGCGATGCAAGCATCGCCTGTCGGGCAGTGGTCCATCACTGGAGGTCGCGGATATCTTCCGCGCCCATGGTGCTGCCTGGCGTGCGGCAAACGCAGGGCACATCAGCCTCGATAAGATGAAGGTGATGAGCGCCATCGAGCGTTGCAGAACAGCAGCGCTTGGTGGACATGTCGCGCGGTGCACTGACTGCGCACACGAACACATCGCCTACAATTCCTGTCGCAATCGTCACTGCCCAAAATGTCAGGCTGGTGCCGCCAAAACTTGGCTGGCGGCACGTGAGGCCGAGCTGCTGCCCGTGCGGTATTTCCACCTCGTCTTCACCCTGCCCAAGCCCATTGCCGATATTGCGCATCAGAACAAACGCGAGATCTACAACCTGCTGATGCGGGCAAGTGCGGACACGGTGATCAAGATTGCCGCCGATCCCAAGCACCTTGGTGCCCGGGCAGGCATGATTTTGGTCCTTCATACGTGGGGTTCCGCGATGACCCATCACCCGCATGTCCACATGATCGTGCCGGGCGGAGGCCTGTCCACGGACGGCGCAAGCTGGATCGCCTGCCGCAAGAACTTTTTCCTGTCCGTGCATGTGCTGTCCCGCTTGTACCGGCGGCTCATTCTGGAAGGGCTGACCAAGCTGCGTGATGTTGGGAAACTGCAGTTCTTCGGTGATCATGCGGGCCTCATTGACCGGAATACCTTCGACGACTTCCTCAAACCACTGCGCAAAATTGACTGGGTCGTCTACGCCAAGGAACCCTTCGCCGGACCTAAAGCTGTGCTGGCGTATCTGTCGCGATACACCCACCGCGTTGCAATATCCAACAGCCGACTGATCCGTTTCGATGAGCACAGCGTCACCTTCCGCATCAAAGACTACCGCCTTAAAGGCGCGGCTCGCCACACCACCATGACGCTGGCTACGTCGGAGTTTATCCGCAGGTTCCTGATCCACGTCCTGCCCAAAGGCCAGCACCGCATCCGCCACTATGGCTTCTTCGGAAATGGCAACCGTGCAGCCAATATCGCCAGGATCAGGCAACTGCTCGGGGTGCGGGCAGTCAATCAGGACCACGACAACAACATCGGTAATAAAGTCGAACCTGTCCGTTTACTCACGCTGCCATGCCCGTGTTGCGGCGGACAACTGATCATCGTCGAGACAATTGCACCAGCCCAGCACCCCAGAGCACCGCCCAAACAACAAAGGGCTGCAGTATGACCTGCGCCCCGCACACTCCGAACGCGACCCTCAGCCGCAGGCCATCTCTCCTGCGAACCAATCATTACACGCTGACCAAACTATCGATGTGGCAAAAGTTGATGACGTCGACAAAATACCGCGCATATCGACCAAATGCTGGCAAGGCCGACCCTGCGCTTAGCCCAACGGCGGCCGCTCAACAGGTCTGTCAGTTCGGATCCAACGCAGGCACACAGCCCAAATCCCCATAGCAACAAACAACCCACCAAGCCCAACCCCGCGATTTCCCGCTTGAGCGCTTCTCCGACGCCAGGCAACGATCCGCGTCACCCAAACGTCCGCGCGTGGCGTCCGAGAAACCTGCACCGGAGCCGACCTTGAGGACGGTCGCCGAATGCTGCGGGTGCAGCCCGCAATACCGCCATTCGATGCGGGTGCCAAATCTCGGAACGCTCGAATCCACAGATCGCGGGACAAACCGTGACTTCGCTGCGCAGGCAGGCTCTGCTCGCGACGGGGGCTTTGCGCCATGAATGGGTCAACAGGAACCCGTTCGCGGGTACCCGTGTGCGACTTGGCGGATGGATCGTCGTTTCGTTCTTTGTGCTGGACTAGTCGAGGTCGAAGAGTTTTTTGAACCGGTCGAGGTTCTCAGTCGAGGGCCGCATCGGGTCATAGCCCTGCTCGGGATGCGGCTGAACCACATCCCAGTGTTCGGCCATCTGGCCGTTCTCATTGAACCGAACGAAGTCGGCGAAAACATGCGTTCCACTTATCTTGTGCAGGATCACCATATCGCCCTGCGAAAAGATCTGGACTGGGCGCCAGTCATGCCGGCCCGGACGGCGGTGGCCGACCTCCTGGATGTACTTGCGCACGCCTTCACGGCCCTGACCGATGCCAGGTGTGTGCTGGATGTAGTCCTCTGCCACCAGTTCATCGAGAAGCGCGAGGTTATCGCCGTGCATGATCTCGTCCATGAACCTCAGCACGGTCTTTTCGTTCTCGGTCAGATCATCGCGCGTCCACGGATCGTAGGGGTTGGGTTCCATCAGTCTAAATCTCCACTTGTGTCCACGGCCCCGGAATGTGTGACCGCCCCGCGCTCGGCCCCCTGTACCGAAGCCGCGTATTTTTCCAAAAGCCCGCCGTGGCGGGGCATGGTGGGTGTGCCATGCGCCGCGCGGCGGCGTGCAAGCGTGGCGTCATCGACCTCGAGCGTGATGCTGGCCACTTCGGGATGGGCGTCGATGGCGATGATGTCGCCATCCTCGACCAGCGAGATCGGCCCGCCGATTGCAGCCTCGGGCGAGGCATATCCGATGCACATGCCGCGCGAAGCCCCTGAGAACCGGCCATCGGTCAGAAGCGCGGTTTTGGCCCCCATCCCCTGGCCGTAAAGCAGCGCGGTGATGCCCAGCATCTCCTTCATTCCGGGCGCGCCTTTCGGGCCTTCGCCGCGGACGACCAACACGTCGCCTTCTGCGTAGGTGCGGGTTTCCACGGCATGTTGTGCCGCTGCCTCGCCGTCGAAGACGCGGGCCCGGCCGCGGAAGGTGAGAGACGGGAGGCCCGCGACTTTCAAAAGGGCACCTTTGGGGCAGAGATTGCCGGTCAGAACAACGACGCCGCCGGTTGGTGCGATGGGGTTGGAAAGGGGCCGGATCACCTCGCCGTCCGGTGGTGCGGCGTCGGCGACAGCCTCGGCCAGCGTCTGGCCGGTCATGGTGAGGGTGGTGCCATCGACATATCCGCCTGCGATCAGTTCCTTGAGGATCACAGGCGTGCCACCTATGGCGTTGACATGGGTGGCAAGATACGCGCCGCCGGGGCTGAGGTTGCCAATCAGCGGGGTGCGCTGGAAGACGCGGGCTGCGTCTTCGATCCCGAAATCGATCCCGGCCTCGTGGGCGATGGCTGGAATATGAAGCGCGGCATTGGTCGATCCGCCTGTCGCCGCAACGATGGCGCAGGCGTTTTCGATCGCGGTGCGGGTGACGATGTCGCGGGGCAGAGGCCCGTTGCCCTCGATGGCCGCCACCACATGGCGCGCGGCATCGTGCATGATCTGCACCCGGGCGGGATCTGTCGCTGGCACCATTGACACGCCGACCGGCGAAAGGCCCAGTGCCTCGGAGACCATACCCATTGTGTTCGCGGTAAACTGGCCTGCGCAGGCCCCTGGACCGGGGATCGCGTGGCGTTGATACTCCTCCAGCTCTGCCCGGTCCGCTTCGCCCGCGATCATCCGACCGACGGTCTCAAATGCGTCAAGCGCAGAGACTTCGCGTCCGCGGACTTGGCCTGGCCGCGTCGCGCCGCCGTGCAGGAACGCGCCCGGAGCATTCACGCGGACCAGGCCCATCATCAGACCCGGCAGGTTCTTGTCGCAGCCGCCGATCGAGATCAGCCCGTCCCAGCAATGCGCGCGCATCGTCGCCTCGACACTGTCGGCAATGAGCTCTCGTGAGATCAGCGAGAAGCGCATCCCCGGATGGGCCATGGTCAGCCCGTCGGAGACCGAGACCACGGGCGTTTCGTGCGGGTAACCGCCCGCTGCCCGCACGCCCTCGGCCGCGTCGCCGGCCTGTGCGCCAAGGTTCATGTTGCAGGGGCTCATTCCACCGCCGGTATGGGCGATGGCGATCTGGGGTTTCGCGATGTCGTCATCACTCATTCCCATGCCGTAGAGAAACGCTTTGGCGTTCTCACGCATCAACGTGGAATAGATGGTCGGAAATCGCCTCATTGCATCGTCTGCGGTAGCCACAGGACCAGCGCCGGGAAGGCCACCAGCAGAACCAGACGCAGGATGTCAGCGCCAACAAAGGGCAGCACGCCCTTGAATATCTTCGTCAGTGAGATGTCCCGCGCAATTGAATTGATGACAAAGACATTCATACCCACAGGCGGCGTGATGAGACCAAGCTCCACGGTCATCACGATGATGACGCCGAACCAGATCGGATCGAAACCCAATTGCGTGACGATGGGAAAGACGATGGGCACCAGCAAGATGATCATCGCCATCGCATCCAGAATGCAGCCCATCAGCACGAAGAACAGCAGGATCAGCGCAAGTGTGCCGTAAGCGCCAAGGTCGAGCGCCACGAGCCAGGCAGTGATCTTTTGCGGGCTTTGCGTGATGGCAAGGAAATAGCCAAAAATGATCGCGCCGATCAGGATCGTATAGATTGCGACCGACGTGCGGAGAGCCTCGACAAGGCTGTCGAGCAACAAACGCGCCGATAGCTTTCCGCGCAGTATGCCGATCAGCGCAGTCAGGAAGGAGCCGACCGCAGCGGCCTCGGTCGCGGTGGTGAAGCCGAAATAGATCGATCCAATGATCAGAAAGAAGAGCAGCATGACAGCCCAGACGCCCGAGAGCGAGCGGATCGCCTCGCCCAGCCGGAAAGGCTCGCCTGCCGGCAGGCGGCGACCATAGGCAAAGCGCACCGCGAGCATATACATCAGGATCGCGAGGAGGCCCGGCACGATTCCCGCGATGAAGAGGACGCCCACGTCCTGTTCGGTGATGTAGCCATAGACCGCCAACACCACAGAGGGAGGAATCAGGATGCCGAGAGTGCCGCCGGCGGCGATAACGCCGGTCGAGACCTCGTCGGGGTAGCCCGCCTGCTTCATCTCGGGCAGCGCGATCTTGGTCATGGTCGCAGCGGTCGCAACCGAAGAGCCACAGATTGCGGCAAAGCCCGCGCAGGCCCCGACGGTCGACATGGCCATGCCGCCGCGCATGAACCCGAACCAGTGTCGGCCCGTACGGAAGAGTTCGCGGGACATCCCGGAATTGGTGGCCAAAACGCCCATCAGGACGAAGAACGGAATGAGCGTGAGGTTGAAGTCGGTTACGGTGCGGATCGGAGATTGGGCAAGAAGGTTGAGCGCGGGTTTCCAGCCAACGACGGCGGCAAACCCGCCAACGCCGACAAGACCCATGGCGATGCCGATCGGGACGCGAAGGATCATCATTGCAAAGAGTGCAGCAAACCCCGAGATTGCGATAAGGTCGCCGCTCATGCTTCGTCTTTCACATCAATACTTTCGTAATGGTCGAGCGTACCTTGCCCGGTTACGATCAGGATCAGGCGTGCCAGAATGGCGGGCAGGCTGAACACGACACCCAGCCAGATCAGGCCCATCATCGGCCAGGCGCGCAGGCGCAGGTCCATCGTGGATTCGTTGCTGGCAGCGGCACTGGAGACGCGCCCGAACATCTTCCATGCCAAAAGAATGGTGAAGATCAACAAAACGGTCCAGGCGAAGGCGTCCACCCACCTGCGGAGACCGGCTGGCAAACGCTCAGCGAAGATATCGACCTTGATATGCGACCCACGGTAACCGACGCTGGCAAAGCCCCACATAATTGCCGCCCCCAGCAGGAGGCGCGACATGTCGAAGGCGTCCGGCAAAGGATACGCAAAGAGATAGCGCCCGGTTGCGGACGCCACGACAAGAACCGTGACGAGGCCCATGATGATGCCTGCCACGATCTCGATCCCGTGCGAGATCCGTTCGAGTATCGCTTGAAGTCGCTGCATGCGTCTAAGCGGCGGGCAGCCGGATGGCCGCTCGCCTCTTGAACTCAGAAGCGAGCGTCGAGGCGCTCAAGCGCCTCGACATAGCTGTCGTAGATTGCCTGGGCGTCCGCGCCGACCTCTTCCTTCCATTGGTCGATGAGCGGCGTGGCTGCATCGCGCCACATCTGGACCTCGTCCTCGGTCGGCACATAAAGCGTGTGCTCACCGGACTCGATCATCTTCTGCCGACCCGAGGCTTCGTTCGCTGCCCAGCCTTCAGAGAACCGGCGAGACCATTCCGGCGTGCAATGGTCATCAAGGATGGCCCTCAGATCGTCGGGCATCCCGTTATATGTGTCCATGTTGATCAGCAGAAGCTGCGCCGAGATGTAGAACGGCATGTCGAGGTGATACTTTGTCTCGCTGTCGATCCCAAAGATGTAGATCGAGTTCCAGGGAAAGGTGATCGCATCGGCGGTACCGTTTGCCATGGCCTCGCGGGCTTCCGGTGCGGGCACCTGGACCGGGCCACCGCCAAGCGAGCTGACGAAACGCGCCATCGTCGCGTGGGCGGGGCGGACGTTCAGACCGTCCACGTCACCCGGCACCTTGATCGGTGCTTTCGAGTGGAAGGTGCCTGGATCATGCGGGTTGGCAACGCAGAATTTGACGTCCTTCATCTCGGTCTCGGCGATTGGGGCGTACCATTCGTGTAGCGCCTGCGCGCCGCCGGTGGCGTTGTTGGCGTGGAACGGGATCTCGATCAGGCTGTAGATCGGGAAGCGCCCCGCCTGATAGCCGGGGTTGGTGTATGTGATATCGGCAATGCCGTCTCGCGCCATATCGTAGTGGTCCGGTGCGGCACCCAACTGCTGTGCCGGAAAGATCGTCACGGCGATACGGCCATCCGAAGCCTCGGACAACGATTGCACCCAAGGCTCGATCCCCAGGGTCTGGATCGGATGCGTCGGCGGCACCCAGTGCGACAGCCGGAGCGTGACATCCTGTGCCACGGCGGCCCCAGCGGTGAGCGCGGCGATTGCGGCACCCGAAAACAACGTTCTGAATTTCATAATTTTCCTCCCAGACTTCATGCCCGGCTCGAACCGGCCGGTTTGCCGTTGGAGAATGGCCGATTAAATTCCATACAGCAAGTCTCTCGCGAGTTTCTGTCAGAACGGAAAGAAAGTGGATGACGATCACCCTTGACGGCTCCAGCCTCACCCTGTCCGACTTGGATGCGGTTGCGCGCGGCGAAGCGCTGGTGGCGGTCAGCCACGACGCTGCTGTCTTTGCACGTGTGCAAGGTCTGTGTGAGGCAAAATTCCGCTATGGCGGTATCTGAAAATCCTCGCTGCGAAGCGGCGAATGTCCACTTCCCGCCCTTCACGTCGATGCGTTCGTCTAAATGTTGGTTTTTCCGCGATTGCAGCGAGAACCGCATATGTGTCCCTTGGATCTTTATCCGAGCAAATGTA
>Ga0213861_10002939_pt1 | contig 14290 bp, 10 predicted proteins | sample PICome_4_FD_160110 | JGI IMG/M metagenome (GOLD analysis project Ga0213861, IMG submission 160110) | Coastal seawater microbial communities near Pivers Island, North Carolina, United States - PICO131 | ecosystem: Environmental > Aquatic > Marine > Coastal | place: USA: North Carolina... | reverse complement strand
GATCCTTTTAAACTTCCATCAGCGGTATATAATGATAGCTATTCATACGAAGAGCTTCACAGAGAGAGATACATAAGAATAACAAAACTTTCTACAGAAGGAAACTCTACATTGATAACTAAGGCAATCAATGTAGCTAAGGTTACAGAAATAATACCTCTTACCTTTAATTATCCTTATTCAGCCTTTATGGCAACTAAATTGGATTCAAGAACGTTTGGACAAATACCAGCTAGAAGTTATGACGCAAGGCTAAAAAGAGTTAAGATACCATCAAACTATTCTCCATTAAATAGGGACGGTTCAGATAAAAGATATTGGAGTAATGCAAATCAATTAAAAAACGCTGGTCAAATATCAACCACAAGAGTATATAATGGAGACTGGGACGGAACCTTTAAAATAGGTTGGACCGATAATCCAGCATGGATATTGTATGACATGTTAACAAGTACAAGATATGGTTTAGGTGAACACTTAAAACCAGAAAACATTAACAAATGGCAACTCTACAAGATAGGCAGGTTTTGTGACGCAGTAGATTCGGACGGTTATTTTGTTGGAGTTTCAGATGGGTTTTCTAAAAACGGAAAAGCTACAGGAGCTAGAGAAGCTAGATTTACATGTAACGTATTTTTTGATCGTGGTACAAAAATTTATGACGCTTTGAATTTAGTATGCTCTACATTCAGAGGGATGATATATTTTGATAATTCAACAGTTAGCTTTTCGGACGACATGATAAAAAGGCCAATTATGACTTTTAATAATAAAAATGTTGTAAACGCTACATTTAACTACTCAAGCTTACCTAGAGACTCAAAATACAACGCTATAGAAGTATCTTACGTAGACGCACTGGACGGTTTTAAACCAAAAATAGAATATGTCGAAAACGAGCAGGACATAATAAAAAGAGGTTTGTTTAAAAGAACTCTTAATGGGTTTGGAGTAACTTCGCAATCACAAGCTAAGAGAACTGGCTTGCATATATTATATTCGGCAGAAAAAGAAAACGAAACTATTACTTTTGTTGCTGGATTAGAAGGTATGCTTTGTAAACCTGGGGATTTAGTGATAATTGACGATGACCTAAAGACGTTGACGAGTAATTTCGGTAAGGTGCTAGATGTAAATGAAGAATCTGGAGTAGTGAAACTTTCAGAAAGAATAGATGTCGACAGTAATGTAAAATATTTAGAAGATAAAATAACATTTTTATCTCCAACTGGGCAACAGAATACAGAAGAGCTAAACGAATTACTTCTATTAAAAAGGCATAGGTATGAAGAATTCGACATGAGTGCTGAGTTTTCTAGTTTTGTAAACAAAAAGCTAAATGGAAGTTATACTTTTAAAGAGTATGTGTCAGGTTATGATGATTTAACCCTATCAAGTGATGTTTTTGGTATAGCTTCAGGAGAGAATATAGTAGATTTGCAAAACCAATATGCTTTTTACACTGGAGAAACCCAAGGGACAAAACACTTCCTGTGGTACTCCACTCAGTATACGGGATGGGTATTTTCCACAGGAGAAGCTTTCACTCACACCACTACTTACGATAAGTATATATCGGCTGCATCAGGAGATCAACCTTATGTCGTTACGCGTCTTGATTATTTCAATTCAGTAAACGATAACAGTTCTAAATGGTATAAGTTTAAAACTGCCGACGACGGAAGGGATGCAACGGAATCATTTAATCTATATCAAGATTTTTTAGGGCTGAGATACTACGAAGGATTAACTGATCAAGATGTGAGAATAAACGAAACATCTCAAATCATAGAAATGCCTGTTGTCTCTGGTTCTAATAATGAATATGGATCAGAAATTAAAGTCGACGTAAACGATGAAACATATTTTCACTTACCCTTCGTTAACGAGGGCAGTATTTATAGATTCAAAACTATAAATAATGATAATTCTATTTATAAAATCTTAACGGTAACCGAACAAGCTACAAACGCATACTCTATAGTAGCAAATAGATTTGAAAGTGGAAAGTATGAACAAATTGAACAAATATATACAAACGAAACATCAAGCTACGCAGATCCATACGACAGTAAATACAACACAGAAGGTAACACTTACTTTCCTCTTTCAAAACCTGGTAGCGTTTCTTGGAACCCTATACCTGTTGTAGAAGGAAATGAAACCAGAGCAGTTCTGGTTGGAGATTGGAGAAAAGTGGCGAACGCAACTGGTTATCGAATTACACTTACCAATACATTTGGAGGAGAAAGAATATCAGCGACTACAGAGGATATTCAATTTGACATAGACCAAATAGATCAAAATGGAAATTATATAATAGAACTCACTGCTCTTGGCGCTGTTTTTGACAACGAAGACTTTTACAGTCATTATCTAGATTCAGACCCAGTAGTAACCCCTGTCGAAGTTGATTTTATACCCGAAGATTTAAATTCGGATAGTTCCTTTGTCGGTGGTGTTATTGTAATTTAAAAAATAAAAATGAAAGAAGAACTAAAAGAATTTAACCCAGGTTTTAATTTTGATATTCAAGATCTGGAAAGCATTGGTATCGGAAGTGGTGTGCATACGGACAAAGATGTTTCTATTAACCTTTTTATAGTAGACAGAAAAGGAGAAGAGTTGGATAACATAGGTTTAGTATCTAAAAATAAATATTGCGAATCTATAATTTTTGACATAGCAGATATAAGCGGTAATGTAATCATTGAAAATTACCAAAGCGGATCATCACCATCATTAACTGTTACAGAAATAGAAAACCAATCTATTTTTGGCGAATACAAAAAGGATTTTGGAATTTATAGTAGAGTGATAGATTCAACATCTCCAATTGTGTTCTCTGGATTTACTTCAATATATGGAAATAAATTACAAATTTCAGGAATAGAAGCTGTTGACTCAAGCGGAATTCGTAAATATGAAGAGCCTGTTTCTGTACATCTTAAAGCCACGCTTGAACCAAGCGGTTATATATACAGCGGAGAGATGCAAGACTTAAATACTGTAACAAGATTCCCAACTCATTATACACTAACTGGAGAAAGAGAAATTGATTCTGGAAATTACCAATGGGAAGCTTCTTTATTCTGGGAGTTTAATAAAAAAAACTTTTCAGGAAACCCTTCTTATAATCAAGACTCTTATAAAATAGAAAACTTTGAAGGAGAAGGCTATTGGACTCTTGTTTTAAATGATTTTTATCCAAGCGGTTCTTTTTTGATTTCAAAGGGTTCGTCAGACCCAAGTAATCCATACGGAAGTTATATTGACGATCTAGGTTCTGGTTTTATAAACAAATATTCAAAAGAAGCAAATATAAATCAAGAAACAAAAACAGAGGATAATGAAATAGCCATCAGTATATCTTACCAGAATAAAGAAGTATTTACTAAATTTTCCCATACAAACGTATACTCTTTTTATGGACAAGAATTAAAAAGAGAGCAGTTTCAATTCGTGGAAATGTTTACTGGTGAAAATATGTATAGAGCATCAATAGACCAAGGTTTAAACCTTCAATCAAATGAACCGCTGTGGTTAAAATTCGAACCCTACTCAACCTTGGGGCAAGGCGAGAGCTGGATTGTTGGACCGTTGAAAAACAGAGAACAAAATGAAGAAGAGTCTGTAACAGAAACGAACCAGATAGATATTAAAGATGGGTTATCATCAGCCAATATAAACTTTAAACAAAGGGATATTACTGGAGTTTTAGATGGTAACTCTGGAGTTATAGATAGACTCTACGCATACAAAGAATATGGAGAGCAGAAGCAAATATACGAAAGCAATGAAGGCTTGAATTTTGACTACTATACAGTACCTACAAATGATTCTGGAGTATGGCTTAATACAACTTTTGATTACTTAATAGAATTTAAATCAAACCAAAACGCATATAATGTAAGCGATATAAAAATAAAGCTAAGTGCTTCTGGAATATCTACAGATCCAATCAACGAAGGAATGCCACTCTTTAGAGTCACAAAAGAATCAACCAATGATATTGAAGTAGCACTGAAGTATAGCGAGAGCGGTGTAAGTTTACTTTGTAGTACTGGAAATGGATTTGATAGCTACAAATATTATAAAACTTCTCTATGAAAGATTAATTACCTAAAAGAGAAGAAAGAGATTCAAGAAATGCCCCCCTGAGTTTAACAGGGGTCTTAAGGTATTGCTTTTTGGCTCTTCTATAAACCCTTCTGGTTACCTCGTCTTGAGGATTTATAATTTGTCTTATTTTTTTTGCTATTTTGTTATTCATATTTTTGCAATAAAATGTGTTGAATCTTCCATGAAGCCAATTTTTTCATAAAACTTCTTGAATCTAGGGGAGTTTGGATTTCTTGCCGACGTAGCGATAGTTATATACTCGAAGTTTTTTTCCCTAGCGAAAGCCGTAGCTTCTTTGAGAAGTTTATAGCCAACTTTTTTATTTTTTGAAAGCCATATAAACTCAGAAAAAAAAGTACATCCGAACTTGATGCTTTTTTCATTAATGAAAATTATGACAGCGTCGTATTTTTTGTTGCCTTCTTTGTTGGCCCATACAAAAACATCCCAGTTTAAAAGAGTAGCATTACTGAAATTATTGATTATTGACTTGGTATCATGAAGGAGTCCACAGGCGTGGCCTTCATTTATGTCGTCATCCTTAAACGTTTCAAAGATATCTTTAACCATCTCATTAAAGATAATTGGATTTGTAATCCTACTGATCATTTTGAAATTATACCTATAAGTTTTCTAGCTTCTTTCGCTGGTATATCATCAAAGGAGGACCAGTTTTTAACTTCTTCGTTCAAATATTTGCCATCCTTCCAGAACGCTCTTAGGGTGTCTTTAAAGGACTCGAAGGAGTCTACGCTATGTTTGTCTCTCAAGGTCTTCTCAAGCAGTCCTGATGGCGTTATAGGGGCATTACTTGACACAGCGCTAGTTGAAGCAGTATCGTTTGAGGCTGATCGGTTTCCAGATTTATCTATTTCATCAGCGCCTACGATGTGGATGTTGAGGAAATTTCTGACACAACGGACAAAAGCTCTATTACAGGCGATTGTTTCTAGAAACTTTTCGCAAAAAGCGTCTGTGTTTTCTAGAGAGGCGTTAGCATAATCTTCGTAACAGACATTGTTATTGGAAGACTCATAGTTGCCAATCCAATTCACATCACAACGAGCGGTAACGTAACCCTCTTCGACATTCTTGACATCGAAAGCAACTGCACTGAAGCCTCTAAGCTTGGCCAACTCTTTGATGCCGCCGAGCATGATCAGAAGTTGATTGTCTCTAAGACCATCTGTAGAGTTTGGAACTTGCTGCCCTCGCATATCAAACCAACCTTTGTTGGGATAAAGGAACTCTGGCTTAATCATAGCTCTCCAATTCACAGAACCGTCCTCATTAAAGACATAATCTACACAATCGAGCAGTCCATGTTGATCCCTTTTGTATACGTCTGGACCAAAAAGCTTCTTGTTTAAAGGTGCTTTGGCTTGCTTCTTAGCTGTCTTCTTCGTAGCGGTTTTTTTAATCGTTGTTTTCTTGCTCATAAATATAAAAGTAATCTAATTCTTCCCAGTAAAGAGAATTATCTAATACTTTATCACTAAAGTCAACACCTTTTTTCCAATGAGCCAAACATTTATAGGATTTATCACCTTCAATAACACACTTAAAAGAAATAAAGTTATAAGAAACATCTATGTCAGATGGTTTTTCTTTGTGCGGGTCCTGATATTCAACCTCTTGATCAAAATACTGCAATCTCATTTCATCAAGTATTTCTTTATTTCTAACAAGAAAAATAAATCTTATCTTAAGTCTTTTTAATAGGTCAAAATATAAGTCTGGGATTTTATCTGGAATTTTATTACATATAAATACTAAACTTTCAATGTTAGCCCCTATGTTTTTAATTAAGTCAACACTTAATAGACTATCTTTAATGAAAATATTACATTTATGATTGGAGCAATACTGCAAAAAGGCTTCTTGGTTAAGGGTTTCCTGATCAAGCCTTAAGTTTATAATGTTATTTCTAAAAACAGGAAGATTAACATATTTTGTAGGGATAACATCGACCTGGAAACCTTTTGTTTTGTTTCTCAATTTAGTCTTGAAGCCTACCTCAACAGGCAAACCAATAACATTCAAAATTGAACTCGCTACATCTTCAACTTTAATCTTGTTTATTGAGTCTTTGGGATCAACCAAAGAAAGACACGGCTTAATGTCCCACTCAGGCTCTAGATCTATTTTTTTTGATTTAGAAGACCAATAGGAAGTAGTAATGGTCGGATATATATTCCCATATAAATTTACAACTGGAACATTACAAGAACCAGCATACTGAGTTAGAGCGTTGTCAATAGACACTAAAGCTTTAGCTTTTGATACTATATAGCAATTTTTTTTGAATGATAATTCTGGATAGAAATAGTCAGCATTGCCAAATAGATTTTTGGATGAACCTATAACGACTACACTGTAGTTTAGTTTTTCAAGGGTTTTTTTAATTAAGCCTACAACTATTTCATAATAAGCATAGCTTTTAGATTGTATATCTTGTTCATTATATATAACAATATAATTTTCTGGAAAAACAGGATAGAAATGCTTATTTACAATAGGCAAATTAGCTTCGACTCCTAGATTTTTTGAGTATTCTTTTAGTAAATGTGGCATTTTTATTTTCCGTTATGTATGTAACAAGGTACTGCTTGAGTTGTTGTGCAAGGGTAGTAGGCTGCTTCAAAAAAACCTTCGTGCTGGCCGAAGCCTTCTAGAGATAGTGGATTTTCTATGACAGGTGAGTAACCTATACATTTATAAATATATGGATTGTCTTCTATATACTCAAAAAAATCTGGCTTGGTAAAAACATATATGTTATGGTTCTTATGTTTTTTACTTAGGTTTTTCATTAACGAGTTGATAAGAATCAAATCAGTACCAGCTTTTTCAACTACGACAGCGATGCGCTTGCCTTCGTCATCTTTAGATAGTAAGTCCTCAAAGGAAATAGGTTTATTTAAGTTTTCTTTTCTGGCTATATTTATAAAGTGATGATACAAACCGTTTTGATCAACTTGTCCATACATGAGTTTAGAGAACCAAAGTTGATACCCTTTGTCGTTTTTATCAATATCATCATTTAATATGTTTTTGTATAGATCTATAATAAAATCCTCATTAGATAATCCTTCTGGTTTTTCATACAGGTCATTATATTGCAAGTTTTTAATGTCGGCGTCTTCATCGAGGAAAGGTAGCGAATCTATAATTGATTCAATTTTTTCGCCTATAACTTCAATAGAAAAATTTTCAATAACCCATTCTCTGGATTTTTTACCTTGAGATGCCCTCTCTTCTTTCGTCATGTCAAAAACCGTCTGAAGCATTTGTTTGATACTGTCCGAGTCTGTAGAGGCTTTTATAAATTGAGTTCCTGGTTCTCTATATTCATGCCAGCTGAGAGGTAGGCCGCCGCTTTCTTCAGTGCAGCTATCTTCACCACAAGAGTAATCTGTTACAAGCGTAATAAGCTCTGTTAGTTTGGCTTCTTGAACAGGTATTTCTTGGCCACCACTAGTAAACGGGTGGCAATATACATCCATTAAATTGTATACTTCATTCAACTGAGAATCAGAAACACCATTTGAAACACTCGTAGTATTTAAGGTTTCGTTTTTGCAGTTTTTGCATTTCTGCTTTTCTCCACAAAAAGGTTTTACTTCATAACTGTGACACGAAGAACAAAAATAAGTAGTCAATATATCTGAGTTTTGAATACCCTTTTCTTCTAATAGTCTTGTTATGTCCCAACCTTCTCCCCAATGAGTATGTAATAAAAGTTTTGCATTTGCATTGTCTTCTTTGAATTTCTTGAACCCATCAAGTATATTTGGCACTGACTTTCTAAGTTGGTTTCTAAAAACAAACCCAACAATAAAATTGTCATCACTTAAGTTGTTAGAAGACCTGATTTCTTTTCTTGTTTCTTCTTTCAGCTTGCTAAAAACTTTAGTATCTAGTGAACCTCTTAATGTTTTCACATGATCATAACCTTTTTCCTTGAAGGCTTTCTCTGCAAAAGAAGACCAAACATAGTAATTTTTAATTTTAGGAGCGTAATCAACAGCTTGTGGTAAAATTGGCAAGCTATCTAAGGTTGTCCATATAATAGGGCTAACTTTATTCCACCAAGGCTTTTTATGGTAGTCTGTAAACGCCCATATGTCTTCTATGCCTAGGTATACATCTGGCCTTACTTCGTTTATAATAGAGTCAATTTCAAGAGAACCATAACCAGCAGTTCTTTTTTGATCTTCACTTAAGTTTTTGTGATTGTTTGGAATGGTTCCGTAACACTTCCATGGTAGCTTTTCCAAAGAGGGGTCTCCAACATATTTCATGTTTGCAGCCTCAACTATTTTATATTTACCAGTGCTATAAAGGTACTTTAAAATATTTTTTTTGTTTTTCCCAAACCCAGTAAAGGCTTTACAAAAATTAGAATGTATAAGTATAGTTTTCTTTCTCATTATTTAATTTGTTTTGATCTGTATTCGTAGATAGACTTTAGAACAAATTTAAAATACTGGCTCAAAGAGTAAGCCTCTGACATTTCTATTCCCATGCCAAATTTATTGGAGGTATTTCTAGTAACAGTAAAAGAAAAAGCCTTCGTTCCATCTTTTTTAGAATATGGACTTAAAGATATGCCTGTAGAATTATCATCAAAACTATGAAAAGCTCCAAATTTTTCATACTTCTCTATGGCATAAATAAAACCACCGATTTCGAATTCATTAAACTTTACTATAGCAGACTTGTCTGGGTTTTTGGCGTTGCCAGAAAAAGAACCACTTCTTTTCTTTGAGTCCCACGATGCTTGTTTTACGGCAGTCATGTATAAACATGGCTCTTCATTTTTGCCTTGGGTTCCAATTCTAAACCCGAAAGCCGTCCCTGTGTTTTGAGAGTTTGGTTTGTAAAGCTGTATCATATATGGAATTATAGTATAAACAGACTAACTTTTTTCAAGTTTTGTTTTAATTAAAACCTTTGGCTGAGCCTTCGTATATATTATTTATCTTATTGCTTAAAGACTTGAAGCACGGTAGTTGTTCAAATGCCCATTTTGAACATTCATAATTAGACATCAATAAAACAACCTTGTCTTGTCTGGAGTTAAGGTAAAGGCATTGTTCTATGATTAAATTTGTAATCAAGTCATAAAGAAACAAGCTAGAAGCTACCTTCAGACATTCTCTTATCTCATCTTTTTCTTTCTCGTAATCTAATGAATAAAAAAGACAGTATTCCTTAGCCACCCTATTAAAATAAACTCTGTCTAACTTAAAATTTAAAGCGAAAAAACAAAGATCAAAGAACCTATTACCCATAAAACAACGACTAAAATCAAAAAACTTAAATAAGGATTTTGCAGAAGTTGTATTACTTGGATTTATGTTTCCATGACAAAAAAAATCACTTTTGAAAATAGGAGACTTAACTAATGAGTAAAAATCTTTTTTGATTGGCTCTATTAAGATGTCTAAGGTTTCTTTCGGATAAACGCTAGCTATCTTATCTCTTACTACTTCAGAATCCCTGATCGATGTTAGGTTAGAAAAAATATTTTCAGCATAATCATTAATAGACCAGCTGGATGATGAGCTACCAATAAAAGATAAGCAGCCAAAAAGAGCTCTAGAATTAGAGACAGCAAAAGACAAGCCCAAATCATATATTTCTAAACCTACATCGTGTTCGTGGATTAGAAACCTAATGTCGTCTCCAACTTTTACAACGCCGCATCCTAAAAGCTCTGGAATTAAACCTTTTTCTTTGTTGTTTTTTAAAAATTCTGATTCGTTAATCAGGAATTGATTGTCAGATTCAAAAGAAATTTTTAACATTAACTGTTTTTTGTTTTCAGTTTTTATTAAAAATGAGTCATGATTTATGCCGTTGTCATACGGCCTTATAGATGAAATATTTAAATCTATACCTGCTTTTTTAAAAATTTCAATACATATAAGAAAAAACAAGTGATCCTTATCTTTTATAACAGGCTCGAATTCAGAGAAAAAAGCGTTGTTTTTATAAAATTCTTTATTAAGCATACATATATGTTATAATGTTTTTGTTTTCTTTTTCAAGAAAAAACGCCACCCTCAAACACAAGAAAGGGTGGCGTCTTTAGGTTCATTAATAAAATCTATTTAACAAGAACCGATTTTTTGAGAGCCAAGCTTAAAACCATAAAGGCTAGATTTTGCCAGTTTACGCTTGTCTTTTGCATTGCGATCATAAACAGTTACATACTGAGGGCTTTCTGAAACGAACTGTGCGTTAAGAGCTTCTCCAGCTTTTGTATAGAGACCGAAGAAACGACCTTTACTTGACATGATTGCTTTTACGATATTATTTTGTTTTGTTTTACTCATATGTTTGTATATTAGCATACCTTTATATTGTTGTCAACATTTTTTATTGATATTTCTGAGTTTTTTGTTTTAGATATCACACATTTAGATATGGGAACTTGAACTTCTTCTCTTATGAAATTCTTTATATCTCTAGCGTGAAGCTTTTGTGATTTAATTTTATTAAAAATGAAGTTAACAATAGCCTTATTAAAATTAAAGTTTATATTTTTGTTTTCTATGAGTTTAGTTTTAATGTTCGTTAGTTCTTGATAAATTATTCTTTTGAATTCTTTATCTCCTAAGTCCTGGAAAACAAAAACATCATTGATTCTAGCTAAGAGTTCTGGCTTTAACTTGTTTTTAACCGAGCCTTTGTAGGAGGACTCTTTGTCAACCTCATCTTGAATAAAACCCATGCTTTTCTTTTTTGTGTTTTGATGTCCTATGTTACTAGTCATTATAACAACTGTTTTAGAAAAACTTATCTTGTTATGCTTGTTGTCTTCCACGTAACCCTCATCAAGAAGGTGAAGTAGTATATTAAGTATTTGTGGATCAGCTTTCTCTACTTCATCAAAAAGAACAACACAGTTTGGATTTTCCTTTACAAACTTAGTTAACATTCCACCTTCTTCATAACCAACATAGCCAGCGTTAGATCCTATAAGTTTACTTATACCAGTCTTATCTTGCAACTCACTCATATTTATCTGGAGCATAGCTTTTTCGTTCCCAAAAAAATGTTTAGCTATTTTTTTTGCCGTATATGTTTTACCAACACTTGTTGGTCCAACAAAAAACATACTGGCGAGAGGTTTGTTTTCATCTGTCAACCCAGCTTTAGCACAAGATAATGAATCGTTTATTTTGTTTAATATTTTATCCTGACCAAAAACTTCTTTTGATATTCTATCAAGAAAAGAACTAAATCCACTACAAGAGTTACCGACTTGATCAACAGACACTCCTCCATGCTCAGCAATGATTTCTGAAACGTCTTGTTTTTTAACGTTAATTGGTTTTTCGCTTTTAGACTTTGAGCTTTTATCGAGACTACCGATTAAATCCTTAAACTTGTTTTTGAGTTCCTCTTCTTCCATGTTTCCATCTGCTAAAGCTGTTATTAAAGAGCTATGTGATTTTAATATATCTCCAGTCGGTTTTAGATTTTTTATTTTGATCCTGGAACCAACTTGGTCTAAGACGTCAAAGGCTTTATCTGGGAATTTTTTGTGGCTTATTAGTACATCAGATGAATCAACTATAAAATTAATCATGGATTTGCTAAATTTTACATTATGAAATTTTTCATATTTATTTTTACAACTATTAAGTATTTTTTTTGTTTGTTGTTTAGAGGGCTCTTCAACTTTTATGTTAAAAAACCTTCTTTTCATTGCGCTGTCCTTATTAAATATTTTTTCATATTCATGAGAAGTTGTTGATCCTATACACTTTATTTCACCCCTAGCCAAAAGAGGTTTCAGCATATTGACTGCGTCAAGGCCTCCTTCTTGGTTGCCTCCTGCACCAAATAAGGTGTGCATTTCGTCAAAAAATAAAACTATTTGCGGGTTTTTCTTAGCCATGTCAAGTAATGACTTAAATCTTTGTTCAAATTGACCTCTATATTGAGTTCCTGCAATTATAGAACCTAGATCAACACTAAGTATTTCCATTCCTAATAGATTGGACGGAACATTAAACTCACATATTCTAGATGCTAAAGCTTCTACTATAGATGTCTTACCAACTCCAGCATCACCAGTTAAAACAGCGTTGCACTTATTTTTTTTGGATATCGTCTCTATTAGTAGATCAACCTCTGCATCCCTACCATAAACATCAGGTAATTTACCTGAGTAATGAAGCTCGTTTAAACTTGTAGCAAAATCTGGAAGAGAAAATGAAGGTATTGATATATCATCACTGACATTAGTTTCTTCGCCACCTTCTACGTTGTAAAACATAGAGTCTATATTCTCATCTATAAATTCAGGGAAATTAAATGAATCTTCATCGTCACCTTTTATAAATAGGTCGAGTTCATTCTTAAACATCTCCAAATCAATGATGCAATCATCAAAATAATCGAAAACATAAGGAGATTTATTTATAAGACCTAAAACAATATGTTCTACCCCTATATAGTATTGCTCCAGATCATTAGAGACCTCATTAGCCTCTTTCACCGCTCGAGCAACCTCTTTATGCCAAGGGTCTGAGTTAGAATTAGCAAAAAACTTGTCCTTTTCTTTTTCTTTAGATTGATTTATGACCGTTAAAACATCCTCTTCAGAAATTGCAACGCCATTTTTCAATAAAAAAGATTTGAATTTAGTACTACCGTTTCTTATACACCCATATAAGACATGTAGATTGTTTACATTTTTATGCCCAAGCTTCTTAGAAAGCAGGTAAGCATCTTTATAAACTTTTTTAGCTCTTGGTGTTAGGTTAAAATCTTTAAATATCACAAATTTGTTTACACTCATTTTAGTTCGGAAAGTTTCATATAAATTTTTTCGTTTATTGGATTGATGGCATCTAGAAACAATATGTCATCACCAACTGATCCGACAACAACAATAACGTCGCCTTTTTTCGGAAGTTTTTTGCCAGAATTGAGGTAGTCCGTAAGCCTGTCCTGTCTATTAGAGTCAAGCATTAACCCACAAACAGAACCAAGCTCATCGTGCATCTCTATTCTTGCGTATTTATTGCCGTTTCTGCTCGTTCTTTTGATTATATCGTCGACAGTACCAACAAATTTTACTGTTTGACCTTTGCTGGAATTTCTAATTTCCTCAGAATTGTCAAACATGGAAGCATCTCCAGCTGAAAATATTTCTCTTACATTATAAGAGTAACTGTATCCTAGTAATTTTGTCTCAAAAAACCAGTTTGCATATTTTACATGACTCATGTTTTGTTCGTAAATGTTTTTATACGGCTGATACTTCTTCTTAAATGTATTGAACCTTTTCTCTGCAAACAAAACTCTTCCGTCGTCAGCTGTCAATGTTTCGCTTCTGAAATACTGTATAGTATTTAATACGTCATGATCGAAGCGATCCCCAAGCTCTATTATATTTCTTTTTTCCCTATCGGTAAGTATATTGAATGTTTGAGCTTCGAGAACAAGCCTACAACGATCATAAGATTTCTTTTCGTCAAAAATTGAATCTTGAACTTTATTAGAAAACGAATCAAGTATACCAGCCTGGATAAATCCAGACATAGTACCAATGTTAACGCCGCATTCTTTTGCTGCTAAGAAGATATCATACTTATTATCAAACTTGTTTTCTCTAAACTCTATAAGGGATTCCATAACTTTGCCAGAAACACCTTTAATAGAATTAAGACCATAACGTATGTCATCTCCATCAATTTTGAAATCAAAATCAGAAAGATTAAGATCTGGTGGTAATAGTTTTATATTGAAGTAAGAAAGCTCTTGTGATATTTTAGATATCTCTTCATGAGGCGCTGGCTCAAACCTTGACATTTTAAGCAAGGATAAGAAAAATTCTTTTGGATGATTGAATTTCAAATAAACAGTTACAGCAGCTAGGTATGCATAAGATATACTGTGAGACTTGTTAAATGAGTAGTTAGCAGAATCCTCTGCAACCTTCCACAAAACCTCACCAATAACTGGGTCTAATTTTTTTTCTTTGATTTTGTCTTCGATCTTGGCTTGCCAAGCCTGTACATCCTCGACCTTCTTCTTTCCGACAATCCTTCGAAGTTGTTCGGATTCGTCGAGACTAAATCCTACCTTAACAGCCATTTTCATCAACTGTTCTTGATACAAGGGGATACCTCCAGTATAGCTG